>Ga0315279_10000628_pt1 | contig 67541 bp, 64 predicted proteins | sample YL17G06_20_MG_FD_203694 | JGI IMG/M metagenome (GOLD analysis project Ga0315279, IMG submission 203694) | Sediment microbial communities from Yellowstone Lake, YNP, Wyoming, USA - YL17G06_20 | ecosystem: Environmental > Aquatic > Freshwater > Lake > Sediment | place: USA: Wyoming | collected...
ATGAACGCAAGAGCCCAAGGTAACCCGATCAAGAAACCGGTTCAGCCTTGGGAATGGAACCCTTAAAACTCTACTGCACATTCTTTTCCCTTGTTCACACGTACATTCTGAAGATTCTGGACGTGTTCACATGAAAAATTTTGATCTAGAAGAGGAAAGAGTCAAACAGGAAATCCTTAAACTCGGAGCAAAACGCGTTTTGATCCAGGTTCCCGAAGGTTTGAAGCCTGAAGCCCCACACATCGCAAGAACCATCGAAAAACTCGGAGTACAAGCAATCATTTCCGCAGACCCCTGCTACGGCGCATGCGACTTGGCAATAGCTGAAGCTGAAAGCTTGGGAACAGACTTGATAATCCATTATGGACACACAAAGCTTGTCAAGTATGAACGTGTTCCAACACTCTACATTGAAGCACGAGCAACCCTCAAAGTAGATTCTACTGTCGAAAAAGCGTTGCCACTGATGGAAAAATGGCGGAAAATAGGACTCGTTACAACAGTTCAGCACGTTCAAACCCTAGATGAAGTCAGAGAAATACTGATTCGTTCAGGCAAAACCGTAGTAATAGGCGACACCAGACGCCTAAGCTATCCGGGACAGGTTGTCGGATGCGACTACAGCAATGCAATCTCGATAGCGAAAGACGTTGAAGCTTTCTTGTTCGTGGGCGGAGGACAATTCCACGCCTTAGGCGTGGCCCTTTCAACTTCGAAGCCAACAGTTGTCGCCGATCCCTTTGATGACAGAGCGTTCTCTGTCGACTTGGAAGCTGAGAAAATCTTCAAACAAAGATGGGCAACGATAGAGGAGGCTAAGAAAGCGAAGAATTTTGCGATCCTCATAGGGATAAAGCCTATGCAGAAACACTTGGAGGAGGCATTGCAGGCTAAGGAGAAGCTTGAGGAAGACGGAAAAACTGTGAATCTCTTGGCTGCCAGAGAGATCACTCCGGAAGTGCTTATGGAGTTTCCGAGTATCGACGCTTTCGTGAACACGGCCTGTCCAAGAATTTCTCTCGATGATATCGCCAGGTTCAAGAAACCTGTTTTGACGACTAATGAAACGTTGGTGGTTGTTGGCAGGTTATCCTGGGAAGAACTATGCAAAAAAGGCTTGCTCGAAAGCTAGACCTTGAGTTAACGCTTTCAAGGATCAGACCTCACCCCAAACCTGCACCTGACCTTGAACAGTACACTATTCCCCCAGACGCGGCTGCAACGATGCTTTACATTGCTGCCTACGCGAACAATGATATTGTTGACAAAAAAGTCTTGGACTTAGGCTGTGGGACAGGCAGACTTGCAATTGGAGCAGCTTTCTTGGGGGCAGAAGAAGTCACAGGCGTAGACATAGATAGAACTGCAGTGAAAACGGCTTTTGAAAATTCCTTTGAAGCCGGCTTCAAAGAAAAGACGCAGTGGATTGCCGGAGACGTTGATTCTGTTCAAGGAAGCTTCGATACCATATTGCAGAATCCACCGTTTGGAGTGCAAAAAAGAGGTGCAGATAGAAAGTTCATTGTGAAAGCTCTGGAATTAGCCAAAGTGACTTACTCTTTGCACAAAAGACCGAATGAAGATTTGGGGCTCGTCAGGAAACTGAAAGCAAGCAGCGATGGCGCAGTTGCAGTCTCTGCGTCTGCTTTCATGAAAAGGTTTGTCGAAGAAAATGGTGGAAGAATCGAGAGCGTCTATGCCTTGTTGATGACCATTCCTCACATGTTCAGTTTCCACACGGAAAAGAAGCACGAATTTGTGGTTGACTTGTACGTTATGCGGAAGACATAATCCGTTTCATGAATGACTACATACAACGATACTGCTGCATGATAGGCAGAAAAGCCGCCGTAAACAACTTGCATCTGAACAAATCAAAAGGTTTATTGAGAGGCATAGAAAGTAAAGGTATAAACATTCAGTAAACGCCCGCGCCTAGGAATGCTTACGCATTTAATGTGCGAGCCAATTGAAGACAAAAAGGGGATTTAGAATGACTTCAAAAACCAATGAACAGAAAACTGGTCTACTGGTTGTGCCCGGAGATCGTCTCGGCGTGATTGAAGAGTTCATCCCAGACGCGGGAACCTTCGTGAAAGACGGAGTAATCTACTCTAAAGTTGTAGGGCGCGTTTTGATTGACTTGGTACACAAACGTGTTACAGTTCATCAGCTCACTCACGGTGCGAAAGTGCCGATCACGGGAAGCACTGTTGTGGGACAGGTTTCAAACGCCCAGTCTGAAACTGCTGGTGTCCGTATCTTTGAAATTGGCGACGACGAGGTTTCAGGTGCTTTCGCCGGAATACTGCATGTTTCAGATGTGCAACTGCGTTATGTGGATTCGATGTTTGATATATGTAAGCCAGGCGACATCATTAGGGCAAAGGTAATCAGTGAAAAAAACCGGACCTACCACTTGTCAACGAAAGACAGGAATTTGGGCGTCGTCTACGCTTTCTGTTCCAGCTGCGGAACATTGCTTGAACCTAGAAGGCAAGGGATGCATTGTCCGAAGTGTGGGCGACTTGAAAGGCGCAAAACCGCGTCGGACTATGGAAAAGGATTGATCGAGCGCAGAAAAGAGGACGATGAAGATGAAGGTTAACGTGCTCAAGAAAAGCTCAAACGAGCTTAAGATCGAAGTGGAAGGCGCGGGTCACACGCTTTGCAACCTGCTTCAGAAGAAGCTGTTGGAAGAGGAAAACGTGGATTTGGCGGGATATGACATTCCGCATCCTCTCGCATCAAACACTATCATCTATGTTCGCACAAAGGGCAAAACGAAACCTGAGCAGATTTTGAAGAATGCCATAGAAAAAACGCGGGAAATGAACAAGGAATTCGGTAAGGAATTGGCAAGGGCTCTCAAGGAAAAGTAATTCTTTCTTTTATGGCAACAAGCAGCTGGCTTAGGCCCTCAACAGGGTCACCGTGTTTTCCAATTATCGCAACGCTCTCGGCCATACTCAAATGGTTGCTCAGCCAAGCATAGACTATCAATGCTTCTGCAGCGTCGGCTAATGCGTGCCGTGACATTCGTGAAGGCAAACGTTCCCTCAATCCAGCCTTTCTGAGAGCTTCTGCAAGCAAGCTTCCTTTCACTTTTGTGCCCACAGGCTCTCCTTTTCTGTTTGACAGGGCTAGGGAATAGACAAAGTTTACGTACGAATCTCCTAGAGACGCTAAACTGTGATCCGCCAGCACCTCGTTCAGGCTTTTGCGAACCAATGCAAAAGAAATTCTGACGTGTTGCCTACTCAAGCTTCAGCCTCGCTTCACTGCTTTTTCATTAGACTTATAACATCTTCCCACACCATATTCCCATGATGCTATCGAGGAAGTATTTTGCCATTAAAGAAATTCCGTGCGATCAAGCCTGAAATCCGAGTTCTCGGCGTTGATGACGGAATATTTGTCCCTCATTCAAAAGGTTTTGCGCCCATCGTTGGCGTGGTTTTTCGCGGAGGCTATTGGCTTGATGGGGTTATGAGCACTAAGGTTGAAGTGGACGGGTTTGACGCCACGGAGAAGATTGCCTCAATGGTAATGAGTTCTCCGCACCACAAGCAGTTGAGGGTCATAATGTTGGACGGAATCACGTTTGCCGGCTTTAACGTTGTCAACATCAAAGAGCTTAATGCTGAAACAAAACTTCCGGTAATTGCGGTTACCCGAGACAAACCAGATCTGAAAGACATCCGCAAAGCATTGCAGAATCTGCCATCACCTAAAAGACGTTGGAAGGCCGTAGCGAACGCGGGAGAAATTATTGAAGTCAACACTAGGGGCAAAAATGACAAAGTGTACATGGAAATCTGCGGAATTCTCGAAGAAGACGCTCGGAAGATTTTGAAGCTCACTTCCACAAGAAGCAGTGTACCGGAAGCCTTGCGTGTCGCGCATCTGGTTGCCTCTGGCGTGTCCAGGGTGTAACTCTGCTAAGTATTAAAACGAGAAAACATTTAAAAGAGACCATGCTAAGGCTAATGAAACGGACAACGAGGAATCGTTTTATGGAATTTTGTCCAAAATGCGGCTCGCGACTCGCCCCTAAGAAAGCGAAGAAGGGAAAAGAAGAAACACTGGTTATGGCTTGTCCGAAATGTGGCTACAAGAAGAATCCCGCAGGCAGGAAAGTGGAACCGAAGGTTGCGAAAGTGATCCAACATAAGCCACAGTATCTTGTGGCAGTAATAGGCAAAGAAGAACAGAAACTGAGAACACTGCCAACTGTAAGGATGGAGTGCCCTAAATGCGGAAACAACGTGGCCTACGTGTGGCAAGTGCAGACGAGAGGCGCGGATGAATCCTCAACACAGTTCTTACGCTGCACAAAATGCAGCTACACGTTCAGAGAATACAGCTGAACACTGCGATTTTCCAGCTGAAGGAAAGAGCGCGCGTTTGACGAACTCCTGGCGAGCAATCAAGATAGACACTCTGTTGCTCACCGAGACTTCCACTCAATAGATTCAAGAACATGTTACGCTTAGGATTGTGCATTGGAGACCAGAGCCATCGACGGATTTTTCCAGTCAAATTATGATAGTGTGGTGTGGCACTGGCATTGCCTTATGTCATTGTGTCTGTGCATGTGTGGGTGTGTATGTGCCAGTGATGTTTCTTTCATCAAATCTCTTTCTTAATGCATAGCTCAATATGAAGATGAACAATGAGAGAATGGTCAGCCAGTAGCCTTCTTGAAAGTGCCAATACCAATTCACTTTGGAACTCATGCCAACATAGGTCATTAGAGTAACCACCATTGAACAAAGGACCACTGTAACAGAAGTGAGGAATCTTTTTCTAATGAAAATAGAAGCCACTCCAGTTACCAAAGTCAGAATTTGAGCTGCAAACGTGAGTGGAAATAGTGTCAAAAATTCTGATCTGTAAGCACTTTCTTTGATCCAATAATCGAAGAACCAATTTTCATAGGGTACTCTAACTCTATAAAAAGGTTCAGTGTAAGACTTGAAAGACCAAAACTTAGTCGTATTCACATCTTCTTCAATTACACTGTTGGGATATCGTGCAAAAAGAAAGGGAAAGATGATTGAGAATAGGAATACCAGACACCCAAGTACAGATAATGCTCTCAGCACAAGAATTCTCGTCTTCGATGACAAGAGTGGAACTCCAAACTGGTTGAACTTTACATGCTATATTTGATTGTAGTAGTATAAAATTCTACACATCAGAACAGCATTGAAATAGAAACTTTGCGTTTTCACAATGGTTTCAGGGAGTCCCTAGAAGTTTTTCATCGTGGCTCCGGTTTTGCATGTACACAGGCATGCCAAAAACCTAGTCAAAACCAAGAAACAGAAGTAACGTCTCTCTGCTCTTCCTCATACTATATTACAGAAAATCAGTCTGCAACGTCGTCTCCATGAACATCGTCTTTGAAGGCTGAAAGACGATCATCTTGTTCTTCACGTTCAATCTCCTCTAGCGCAGCTTCCATGAGTCTTTTCATTCTGCGCTCCTCAATTCGTTTCAGGATTTCCTCACGGGTCAGGTATCGAGATTGCGAATGGGTGCCTGAAACACCGTCGAACCATTCGCCTCCGAGGTTGAGTTTTCGCTCCGCATACATTACCCGCGCGTCAGCGTTTTCTCGACTGGTTTTCTCGTGATAATCATCAACTTTTTTTACGCCAACAAGAATGCCTCGCTTGTCATAGACTTCAATTGATCGAAAGCTCTGTTTGGGGTGTATTATATGGAACGAAGTTTCAAAGCCACAGCTTGGACAATAGAACCGTATGTTATTGAATTTCCTGTCATGTCTAAGTCTGAAACTCTTTCCTCGGCATTGTGGACATCCGTCACGTGCACATTGAGCTAATGCTGGATTGTTGACACTGACCCATCTTAGATACCGAGCTTCACCTGAAGAATCGTGTTCGATATTTGGGAATTCAATCCATTCATGTTTCCGCCGTCTGCCCCGCTTGTTCGCAGCCATTGATCTTCACCAGTCCAGCCGAGTGCTACCAACACTGGCAAGTCTGCCCGCGCGAATACTAGTACGCACTTTGGCTAGAGTAACAATGAGCAGGCAGGGAATATTAGCTTTAACGCACACGCGTTATGCCCCATTGTTATCCATGGTTTTTCTGCAAGGACCGTGGCGTTAAATGCAGTCGAGGATTTTGAACAAGCGATAAGAACTGAAACAAAAAATACGACATCTGGTGATGTTGATTGCCTGAAGCTAAGAATGGAGAACATTCACATCCAACTGCAAACTTGTGTGTGTAAAGTCTTTTATTGCTGACTGACAATATCCAGTAGAAAGGTGACTTCAATGTTCAAGCTCAAAATGGCCGACGCCAAACTCCTGAAAGACATGGTCACATCAATCTCAATTCTCGTAGACGAAGCCACATTCAAAATAGACCCAGAAGGTTTGAAGCTGAGAGCGATGGATCCATCGCGTGTGGCAATGATCGACTTTGAGTGGCCCAAAACAGTCTTCGAAGAGTATACATGTACAGAACCGACAAAAATGTGCATCAATATCACAGAATTTCTAAAACTGCTCAAGAGAGCTGGAAAAGATGAAACGGTCGAGCTTTCGCTTGATGAAAAAACTGCAAAGTTGCAGATTGCAATCACCGGAAAATACGCGCGCAACTTCACGATGCCAACGCTTGAAGCTTCAGAAGAAGAGGTGCCGACTCCAAAAATAACTTTCAACGTCAAGGTAAAAGCCACAACCGAAGGACTAAGCCAAGCAATAGAGGACGCGCAGCTCGTAAGTGACCATGTGAAAATAGAGGCTGACCCTGACAAACTAGTTTTCAACGCGTCAGGCGACCTTATGGGGGCAACAATCACCTTGCAAAAGGGAAGCGAAGCCGTGCTCGAGTTGGAAGCTAAAGAGCATCAGAAGGCAACGTTCAGCCTCAGCTATTTGGCTGAAATAATAAAGGCCGCATCAGCGACGTCTGACATCGCAACGCTTGAATTCTCGTCAGACATGCCGATAAAACTGGACTTCCATCAACCTAAAGAAGGAAAATTGACCTTCTACTTAGCACCAAGAATAGAAACAGAATAATATGAAAAACGAAATTCAAATGTCTTCTGCAAGATTCACCAAAACCGACTTAGCCAAGTATCCATTTCTTAAAGAAAGCACAGAATACGTAAGGAAACTAAACCTGAAAGTTGAAGACCTCATAAACCCCGAACTTGAGAAAGTTCTTGAACGAGCTGAAGAAAGAGTCGAAGAAGCAATCCTGTACACCATGGTTGAGAGAAAGACACGCAACGAAGAAGTTGAAATACTCTCTTTTCCCGCAGCAATAATGCTCACAATCGCGACCGGAAGCTCCTTCATAAAGAAAAGATATGCCCTTGCTGAGGCAAAACAAACATATGAAGATCTTAAAGAGGAGAGCAAAAAGAGAATTTTGGAAATTGCTGGAAACTTGGGATGGAAACTAGGTCTGAACCAGCTGACCGCTTCTCCGTTTGAATTTGCAGTGAGCTTTGCGGACTATCTTGGAAACGCTACTCACTTGCGCGATAAGAAGTGGAAGTTGATCAACCGAGTTTTGTCTGATGGATGTGTGCTCTTGTCGAGAAACGAGACTGCAAGGTTACTGAGCGAAGAGGTGCGTAGGCACGTCGAAGAGAGGCTGGAAGTGAAAGACCTACCTGATTTTCCGAAGAAGATAGTGGAAATGGCTGAAAGAATGAAGAAAACCACTGCCGAGAAAATAGGTCAAACAGAGATGGAAGAAATACCGAAGATCATGGTTCAAGAAGCTTTTCCACCGTGCATCAGCGCGCTGTACCTAGCCTTTTCGTCTGGGCGACACCTCTCCCACATCGGAAGATTCGCATTAACCTCATTCCTAATTAATATTGGAATGCCTCCTGACAAGGTGATTGAGCTTTTCAAGAACATTTCAGACTTCAATGAAAAAATGACTCGCTATCAAGTGGAACACATAGCAGGAGAAACGGGCTCCAGGACAAGATATATCCCGCCGAAATGTGACACGCTGAAAACGCATGGAGTATGTGTAAACCCTGACGAATTATGTGGAAGAGTACGACATCCATTGTCTTATTACCGGTTTAGCGTGAGGCGCGGTAGAAAACAGCCTTTCAAAACTGAGTAGGACGTAGTAGACCTTATATATGAAGTAAGATAATTGTGAACAATGTCTTTGAAAGGGAAGATAAACTAATGGAGTCTTCGCGCGTAGAAGGAAATCTCAACATCAATTCTGAAATTGGGGTAATCCTCCCCACGTATTGCGAAGCGGCCAATATTGAAAAGCTAATTCTAGAACTGGAACATTCAAATTTGAATGTGTCAATACTGGTTGTTGACGATTCAAGTCCCGATGGGACAGCCGATATCGTGAGAAAGCTCCAGAAGAAATACCGCAACGTCTTGCTTCTTGTCAGAGAGAAAAAGCTGGGATTGGGAACCGCAATTACCGACGGATTCAAGGCTATTCTAGCAATGAAACACCCACCTAAGAGCATAGTCACGATGGACGCAGACTATTCTCACAACCCCAAGGAAATCCCCAAACTATTGGATCCTGTGCGGGAAGGATACGACCTTGTCGTCGGAAGCAGATACGTCCAAGGCGGTGGCACTCGAGAATGGAGCATAGGACGCATGGTAATCAGCAAAGTTGCAAACCTCATCACGAAAGTGAGAATAGAGGCAAAGATATCAGACTATACCAGCGGAATGCGCTGCTACTCCACCAGACTTGTTAGAGGAATAATAAACGACCTGCACAGCCAGACCTATGAGATACAAATCGAAACAATAAGGCAGGCCAACGCGAGGGGTTACAAGATTAGAGAGGCACCAATAGTTTTCGTCAACAGAAAGAAAGGAAAATCAAAACTAAGCATCAACGAAATAAGAGACTTCCTTTCCTACATCCTCTCGTTGAACCGAAGATATTAGACACTTCGGCATTTACAGATGGGCCATGCCATTAACGTTCTAGGCAGTTGGACTATCATTTGGCAACCAAATCCTTGAATACACTGTTAGAAAGGATGTAGGCACAGTGAAACTGAACATCCACTTCCGATCAAAGTCTCTGGAAGAACGTGAAGCCTGGTTAAGCCAAAAATTCCACAACATAGAACGAAGCAACATCCTCCTGTACACCGCAATAGCGCTCTATGGAATTTTCTTCTCCTGTTTGACAATCCTCAGGTATTACTCGTTCATGACAGGCGCATGGGACATGGGCATCTTCACCCAGTCCTTATGGACCACACTTTACGCGAACAAATTCCTCTACCACACATGTGAGCTGTTCATAAACCCAAGTGGAGCCTTCTTCGGAGTACATTTCAGCCCAATATTATTCTTCGTTCTGCCTTTCTACCGACTAGTCACAGCGCCAGAAACACTGTTGGTGATCCAGTCATTCACTCTAGCACTTGCTGCTGTCCCAATCTACAAGCTTGCAAAAGAATACGCCGGCGGAAGAATCGTGGGGCTATTGTTTGCAGCTGTCTACTTGATGTATCCAGCAATACAATTTGTGAATTGGTACGACTTCCACGTCCAGGCCTTTCTTCCTCTCTTTTTTGGATTCACGATGTACTACATCACAAAGGAGAACTGGCCCAGATATTTTTTGTTCCTTTCCCTTTCGTTAACGGTTGAGGAACATGCTGCTTGGATTGCAGCTTTCGTAGGAGTCTACATTGCTTGGAAATACAGAAGACAAATCCTCTCATCATTCAGAAGTAATGAACCTGCAGGAAAGAAAGTACTTGTCATTGCAGTGGCTACGATCGTCGTAAGCAGTGTTTGGTACTGGTTTACGCTTTGGCAGAGAAACACTTTCTTCCCAATTAACCCAGCAGCCTTGGAGGACTTTCTAGGTTCAACGAACTTCTTAATACTAGGTGCGAAGGATCCACTGCAAATACCATTTTTAGTATTGACGAGGCCGTGGAACGCCATCCAAGCTTTAGCGTTTGACGGCCAATACAAGCTTCTCTATCTAGCGCTTCTTTTCGGCCCAGTGGCCTACTTTTCGTTCAAGGCTCCGTCTGCCCTAATACCCACCATCCCATGGTTCGGATTCTCATTCCTGTCACAATCAATGGCACATCACACACTGGGTAACCATTATCAATCCTATCTGGTCGCATTCATATTCACTGCTGCAATATTCGGATTAAGAAAGAACTTCTTGAAAACCCCCAGCTTGAAGAGCATCAAAGGCTCGATTAAGAAAATAGTCGCATTCAACCTCATGTTTTTCTTCATAACCAGCCCACTCTGCCCAGTCATAAACATCGCATTCCCCGACCGCACCCACATCGGCATAGGACAACATGAGCTACAACTAGACGAAGTTCTCAGAATGATTCCAACTAACGCCTCGATCTTGACACAAAGCAACATATTTACCCAGGTTTCACACAGGGTTGACGCCTACGTTGTACCAGACCCTTTCATAGCTTCAGGTTCAGACACAAAGGTTCTAGCTCTAAGATTCGTCAACGAAACGATAGAAAAAGTAGAATACATACTAGTAGACAACAAGACTGATCCACTGGCAACGGAACTTGTAATTTCCCTTCTAAAATCAAAGCCTCAGTTCATCCTCATAACGACCAGAGACGATGATACAATACGTCTTTATTGGCACAGACCCTAAATCTGAAGGACCGCAGCTACAAAGACATCTTCATGCGAAGGGTGATATTGAAGAGAATCGCCGTGGTCCGCCACAACTTCAATGTGCGCGCGCCTAAACAAGATACAAATGCCGTATTAGTTTCAGCTCGATCCCAGATAAGGCAACGGAAAATGAGAAAAAGGAGACAGTGCTAATAGCTTCACTGGCTCCTCAAGAAGTGCATCATAAAAATGAGATCAAGACCATGAATGGACTCAGCTTTACCAAAAAGGTCAGCTTTGAGAACATTGAAAAATGGTTAGGTCACAAGGTGCTCAAAGTCGATGCAAGCACGCTTCTTCTGGGGCTGGGTGTTCTAACATACACTGTCGTGTTATCCTATTTCACGGTATTGAAACACAATGATTTTAAGACTTATGCATGGGATCTCGGCATGTTTAATCAGTCATTTTGGACTACTCTGCACGACGGTAGACTCTTCTACTCAACTGTTGAGTTACTGGTCAATCCTTCCGGCAGCTTCTTCGGGGTACATTTCAGTCCAATCATTTTTCTTGTCTTGCCATTTTATGCCCTCTATCCGACTCCGCAATCGCTGCTTGTGCTTCAGTCATTTGTATTGGCCTTAGGAGCTGTACCGTTGTACAAGCTCGCGAAGCATGTTGGGAGGTATAGAATCTTTGCGCTTTCATTTGTATTTGCCTATATGTTATATCCTCCGCTTCAAGGCATAAACTGGTTTGATTTCCATGTCCAGAGCTTTTTGCCACTATTCTTCTTCTCAATTCTCTATTTCTTTGAAACGCAAAACTGGAAGCCCTATTTTCTTTTCGTTTTTCTCTCATTGATGTGTGAAGAACATGCTGCAATGATCGTCGCTTTTATCGGGCTATTTGCGTTTCTGCAGCATAGAAAACACTTACTGAACGAACTGAAAAACAAAAACCTCAAAGACACACTCGTAATAGTCTCCTTTTTGACAATAGCATCGGCAGTTCTTTGGTACATTCTGACCGCACTTGTTCGAAACACATTCTTCCCTGTGAACGAAACATTCATTTCCACGTTTAAGGCAGCTAGCAATTGGAGAATTCTCGGTGCTGAAGACCCGATAATGATCCCTTTCTATGTATTTCGATATCCAGCCAGTGCAGTAGCCGCCCTCAGTTATGACATCCAATTGAAAGTCTACTATCTAATTTCCTTGTTCGGACCTCTTGCATTCATGTCTTTTTTCAAAATGCGATACTTGTTGCCCACGCTTCCTTGGTTTGTCTATGCTCTGTTCTCCAACTACCAACCATATTACCTGATTCTCTTCCAGTACCCAGCTTATGTAATAGCGTTCATTTTCATCGCAGCAATATACGCGATTGGCCACGGTGGAGCCAACCTGAGATCTCTAGAGAAACGTCTGGCAGCATTATTGATATTCAGTTTCGTCGCATACCTGCTCTTGTCTCCCTTCAGCCCAACTGCGGCTCTTCTGCACCAAGACTCAGGCACAATACCAATTTCTCAGCGGAATAATCTTGTACACGAGCTTCTAATGTATATTCCCCCAAATGCATCTGTAATGACGGACAATGCACTCTTTCCACACGTTTCAAGCAGAAGCAACGCGTATGTCATACCAACAATACCACCAGTATGGACTGATCACGTTGCTGAAGGCAAGAATTTCACTAATGCGATCCTAGAGGAAGTGGAATATCTCATTGTAGACACAAAAACAGATCCCTTAGCAAGTAGTGTGGTTTTCTCCTTGATGGAGAAAAATTCCACATTCAAGGTTCTCGCATCTGCCGACGGTGTTGTGCTGTTCAAGAGAAACTACAACGGTAACGCGACCATTCTCTTGCCTTATGATGCCAGATATGATTACAACAGTCTTAATCTCTATAGTGGAGAACTCACGAAATCACCCAATTCTACAAGCGACTTCGTTCTACATTGCAACGGATCATTCGAACATTCTGTGATGTTTTGGTACAGTCCGCGTCATCCTCTGCCACCCGGAGATTACAACATAACAATAAGGGTGAGAATCAATGGAACTGGTGAATTGTTTGGCGTAGACGTTTGTGCGGACAGTGGGCAGAACGTTCTATTGTCCAAGAATTTCTCTTCAATGGAATTTGTCCAAGAACCAGAGTGGACAAACCTGACAATCCAATTTGACACTGCTCAGCCTCTCGCTGATTTCGAAGTCAGGACTGTTTTATTCCCAGAAAGAGCCGACATTTACTTGGACTATGTTGACCTAAGACAGATCAACCCTCCTTGACGCAGTGAACAGAATTAAGAAATTAGATGGTCACCTCGCTCGCATGGTGTCTAGCAAACGAGTTGGTTTCGCTCAAGTGTCGTCTTTGCAAACTGCGGCAGGCCAAGTTACAGTGAATGTAACAGAATTCAACACGCTGGAAACTCTTATTACGCAAAAGAACCGTATTGTAAAGTTAGAGGCTGGAAAACTTCCATTTTTTCAGCTAAAAAGTTGATTCTTTTGGCAACCCTTGCTCGCAGTTTTAATCTTGAAAAGTAAGTACAGGAGTGTTAAAGTGCACTAGTCCGCGCTAACGAAACGATGGACAAGGTTGATTACATGCCTTGGGCAATAAGACTGATTCGGTTACAACAAATCTCGTGGTCACACTTCTGGAAACAAGACCTCAGTTCAAACTTGTAGTAGCCAGAGACGATGACACAATACTTCTTTATCAACGCAAACCCTAAATTCAAAACGCCTGAGACTGTAGACACGATTGTTGTTATGTTTGAAAGGTGACGTTACAGAGTTTAGGTAAAAGTGAAACTGATGAGAATTGCCGTGGCGCACCACAGCCTCAACATTCCAGGCGGTGCTGAGAGAATTTGCTTGTCAGTCATCGAAGCGCTGAGAAACAAGGGACACGATGTCTCTCTGATAACAGTTGAAAAGACAGATTGGAACCTCGTTCAAAAAAACTTTGGACCAGTAATCCTGCCTAACAAAGAGAACTATTTCACTGCAAGTCGATTCTCGAGCAGACTTGCGAGCATCCCGATTTCTGCAACATATTTCTCGATCTACATGTTGCAGCTTTTGACCAACAAATCACAGAAAAAACACGATTTGATGATAAACACCTTCGGCGACGCAATAAACTCCATAGCCGACATAACGTACGTTCATTTTCCCCTTCGAGCTGCACTCATGCTATCCCAAATCCCTGCCGTCACAAGCAGGTCAATGTGGCGAACCATAACACCTGTCTACAATTCGCTTGTTTCACTAATGGACAGGATAACCCCTGGAAACCTACTGACAAACTCCAAGTTTGTTCAAGGAATAATCAGAACGGTTCTCGACAGAAGCTCACTCGTGGTCTATCCCCCAGTTAACGTTGAAACCTTCTCGTCAAACTGTTTCAAAGATGCAAAAGAAGGTTCTACAGTCGCTGTGGTTGCGAGCTACACTCCGAAAAGGCATCTGGAACAGGTTCCATTAATAGCGAAGCATTCAAAATATGCCAAATTCGTAATCATGGGCAAAGCCGACGAATACTCTGCATCTACCCTTGCGAAATTGAAGGAATATACAAAAAAACTTCATGTCGAAGACCGCATAACACTGCTGCAGAATGTCCCCATCAAACAGTTTATGGAAACACTTTCAAAAGCAAAAGTTTATCTTCACATAATGCCTCAAGATCATTTCGGAATTTCCGTCGTTGAAGCAATGGCTTCGGGATGTGTTCCAGTAGTGCACAAGTCAGGCGGACCTTGGATAGACATACTTGACGAGCAACAAGGCACTTATGGCTTCTCATATTCGACCCCCGCCGAAGCTGCCGAATACATAGACATGCTAGTTACGGATGAAGATTTAAGAGGCAAGATATCCCTAAAAGCTTCATACAGAGCAAAAAGATATGACAAAACGGTGTTCATGAACAAAATGGTTGAAGTGGTCGAGAAGATTGCAAACTGAGAGAAACCCGCACATCTCTGTAATCGTGCCGACACTGAACGAAGAAAAGAACATACAGCCGTTTCTGGAATCAATCGATCATCAACCATCCGTAGATTTTGAAACATTGGTAATCGACGGTGGAAGCAGAGATGGAACATGCACGATTGCCGAAGAACACAATGCAAAAGTCTTACTCTTGCCGGGCCATGGTGAGTTCATATCGAGAAATATTGGCGCAAAAATGGCCAAGGGCGATTTACTGCTTTTCACGTGCGCCGACATAATCTTCCCCCAAAACGTCTTCCAAAGAATAATCGAGAGATTTGAGGACAACCCACAACTCATCGCACTTAGCGGACCAGGTCATCCCTTCGATGCCCCTCTCTTAGGCAAGCTTGAATATGCAGCCTACGACCTCTTCAGATACCTCCTGACCAAGCTTCCAAAACCTCTCAAGCGATTCTCCACCAGCACTAATTTTCTGGTCGTTAGAAAGGACTACTTTGAAAAAACCGGGGGATTCTTAACTGATGATATTAACGCTGACGGACTCATGGGGAGAAAACTGCTCACCATGGGCGAAGTTGCATTCTTCATGGATACAAACGTATACGCATCAGGGCGACGCATAAAAAACATGGGGTTCATTGCCTTCAACAAGCACTATCTGTACGCTCTTGAAAACGTATTCTTTTTCACATCAGACTTTGGACTCACAAAATCCTGGAAATTAAATTCCAAGATGAAACACCGAAAGATGCACGAAGCATAACACACACTGTTCTCACGTAACTTATGCGTTGATGAGGGGTCTCTCAATTCTAGTGGTCATTCAGACTTGCCAAGATTCCATGCGCACAGGAACGCAGCAAAATACGCCGTTGCCCCCAAAAGCAGGGCATAGTTTAATCCCCACATTATACCGATCGCAGTGGCTATTACAGCGCCGAATACAGAAAAACCACCGTTTATAGCCCACATCCACGGCACTTCCTTGCCAGATTTTTCCCCAAGGATCCGCAGACCAGTTGGGAAAGGCATGCCCATCAAGAAACCTAGCGGGAAAATAAAGACAAAGGTTACAATTGCCCGTGCAGTTGTTTCTAGTTGAAGAAGCGTTGTAAGCAATTGAGGGAGAAGTAAGCTGTAGATCGATACTAGAAGAACAATCAGTCCGCAGGCGAACAAGATGACTCTAGTGATTTTCTTGCGATCTACTAGACTGCTTACGAAACTTCCAATTCCGCTTGACAAAAGCAGAGAAAACAATGTGACCGACAAGGCGCGTGTAGGATAGCCCAAAAATAAGATGAACCTCTGCATTAGAACAATTTCAACTAACATGTAGCCAGCTCCTAACATTGAAAAAAAGAGGACAAACGATAATGCGCCCTTCGGTTTGGCTGACTGTTTTCTCAACAGCCATGGAACGCAAATGAATCCAGCCACCAACACTGAAAACCATATAATAACGTCCCGTAAATTTGACGGCAGAGGTTTTTCCGTGGCAAAGTAGTAGGGGTCGTTGTCCGACACTGGATACACTTTTCTCGGGAAGCTTTCATAGAATTCTTCAAGGGTCATCGTTCCATTGAACAGCTTTGCATAGACGGGTTCTACAGAGAAATTCGCGTCATAGAACATTCTCCAATTGGGGTTTCCTTGCATCCTGTTCTCAATTCCTTTCAGTTCTGCCGAGTTGAATGGAGATTTCTTGACTAGTAGGACTGCTTTGTCAACTTTGTACCCGTATGGGCTTACTTCGTCTAGAGCGATGGCTATATGTTTTCCAGCCTCTTCCACAGTAGATCCTTTTGATGTCAGAGTCTTGACCACTGAGGAAACCAACCTGGGAATTTCGTCATACCAACGAATCATGAGAAGAACGCCATCGTCAGTTAGATGGTCTATGTATTGCTGAAAGGCTTCTAGAGTGTAGAGGTAGTTTTCGGAAAGTGCATAGCCTCCTGCTGAAATGGCGGCCCACGAGTCGACCATTGTGAGAACGATGACATCATATTTCTCCTTAGAGCGACTGATGAAGCTGCGTCCTTCATCAATCACCACCTGAACTTTTTCGTTGTCATAGACATTTCCAGTAGCCGCGCCGTAACTTCTGACAGCTTCGACTATCAACGGGTTCAGTTCCACGGCAACAATTTTGGCGCTACCTCCGACCATGGCGATTGCAATGTCTCGTCCTCCGCCAGAACCGATTATGAGAGTCTTCTCTGGTTTTTTGACAGTATAGGGAAGAAAATCCGCTGTGTTCTCCAGAAAATCAGCGTTTTGAATATTCCCATCCCACTTCATCACCTCTGTAGCTGCATCAGCGTCAATATAGATGAAAGAAAGGGTATGTGGTGCATTAGGCCATCCTTCAACGACATCGATTCTAGAAAAACTGTTCCACCTGGTCGAGACATCCCTCAGTTCGGGCTCTGATTTCAATACTTGAAACATACTTTTGGTAGGAGAATCCAAGAAGCTCGAATTGCCTTGCAATGTGCTAGTTAGAAATACAGTTGAGGTTATGATTAACCCAATGAGACTTAAAGTGATTATCTTCTTTCTTTGGGTTGCAAAGGACAGGAGCAGGCTTGCTGAAGCCGCCGTGACTCCTAACATGAGTCCTGTTGACTCTGGTCCAAACGAGTTAATGAAAGGTTCCACAAAGAGGCACCCTAGGCTTGCACCTACGAGATCGGCAAAGTACAGCTTGCTTGCTACACCGGCATAGTTGCGAAACAGAAGAGCACTTGAAAATCCGCCTACGAAAAAGGGGATCATGGAAAGGGTATAGTAGATGACAAAATAGGAAATTGGCAATGATAATCGCACAACAATCCACAGGCATGCTTGTATGGAGAACGCAAAGACAAGCGAACTCAACGCGGCAGTGCTTATTGATTTATCGTCCGTTTGCTGACCGCGGAAGTGCAGAAATATTCCGCCCAACCCCCATCCGAACAATGCAACAGAGACGGCGACAAATGCGTAATGATACCACAGGGTAACGGAGAATATTCGTGTGATTGTGACCTGCAGCATCAGACTGGAGAATGATACGAGAAAGATTCCTGGAAGAATTAGAAGCAAAGGGCGGTTTCTGTTTGACGCATCAATCATAGTGTTGAATCACGAGTAGAACATATAAAATTTCTGAAAAAATATCCTCAAAATAGCCCGCGCTTGTCTTAGTGGAAGCAGAGCGGTTGAATTGCTTTGTTGGTATTTTCACCGTTACAAAGAACAGAGAAACTAAAATACCTGATGCTAAATCCCTGTTATGAGAGAAATGTCTGACCCGACCTACGATTTTATCCAAAGACTGTTTCTCCAATACTACACTGAATGCTTTGAAGAAGTTGGCGTTAAACGCAGGTTTGAAGAACGCGAATTTGCAGCGTTGTTAATGAGGGACAAAATCATGGTCAGACACAAAGGCTTCAAGACCAGAGGCGAACTGCAGAGCTTTCTACGTTCAATGATCCCGTCAGATGTATACTATTCAAGTGCCTACTATGAGCAACCTGATGCTTCGGAAATGGGAATGAAAGGTTGGATCGGTGCGGACTTGATTTTTGACATCGACGCGGACCATATTCCCACATCTTGCGACAAGGTCCATGACGAATGGACCTGCATCAAATGTGAATTCAAAGGAAAAGGCGAACTGCCCCAGAAATGTCCTGCTTGCGGTGGAGAGAAGTTTGAGGAAAGCACATGGCCATGTGAAAAATGTTTGACCTCTGCTAAAGCTGAAACGACCAGACTGTTGGACGTTCTTTTGAAGGATTTTGGGTTCTCTGAAAAAGACGTTAGCCTATTTTTCTCAGGCCATCGCGGATACCATGTTCACGTTGAAAATGAAGCGGTTGAGGACCTTGACGCAATGGCACGCAAGGAGATTGTTGATTACGTCATGGGTCTAGGATTTGACGCCGGTTTACACGGGCTAGAAGATGAGGATGCAAGAACTGTGAATTTGAAAGATATTGGTTGGCGTGGACGGATAGCCCGAGGAATACACAGCATCATTCTCAACGCAAGCATCGAGGATTACCAGAACATTGGATTGAAAAGGAATACAGCTGAGCTTATCGCTAGGAACAAGGATGCAATCTTGAAAAGCCTTAATGAATCCAGACCGTGGGGAGTAATGAAAGGGTTGGGACCTGAAACTTACAGGAGACTCGTTGACTTCTCCAAAAAGTCTCAATCTGCCAGAGTAGACACTGTTGTTACAACGGACATTCATCGACTCATCAGGCTGCCTGGCACATTACATGGCAAGACAGGCTTCAAAAAAGTAGAGTTTCCAATTCAATCCCTCAACGATTTCGATCCGTTCAAGAGTGCGATAGCCTTTAAAGGAGGCACTGTAAGCGTTCTTGTCTCTGATGCACCTGAGTTTCGGTTAGGCAACCAAGAATTTGGTCCTTTCAGAAACGAAAAGGTTGATCTACCCATCGCAGCTGCCCTATTGTTGATATGCAAGAAAAGGGCGGAGGTAATAGCCTAAAATGTATAATGAGTTGTACAATGCTTGGAAACTTGAGCTTGAGGAAAGCGAACTGGAAAAACTTCCTCCTGAATTCTACTCCAGAATCTCAGAGTACATGAGAAAGCTCAGAGAAGAAGGACGCATGCTGGACAAAAGAACATTGAAAACAACCCTCCTCAAGAAGGAAATGGAAAATGCAAGACTCATGGTTCATGGATTGATTCAGACACGTTACCGAAAAATAGTAGCCAAAGCTGCCAAAGGAGAAGAAATACCGCAGGATTGCCTCACACCTGAAGAAAAAACGATTTACTCAAAGATCTCGCCCTCTTCTGAAACAGTCCAGAACTTTGCCAAAGAGATTATTCGAGGACAAGCACCCAAATTCAAAGTAGAAACTGAACACAAAAGGGCTGCCTTGCGGTTTTTGAAGGAAGTCCCTGCGATAATAGGTGCAGACATGAAGACTTACGGTCCATTCAAGGTTGAAGATGTAGCGGCTCTACCTGTAGAAAACACGAAAATCCTAGTCAAGCAGGGCTTGGCTGAAAGAGTGGAAACTGACTAAGCCACGTTTTATGCAGGAGCTTCAACTGGACGCGAAAGACGCGGAACTTTCTTAAGACCGACCTTCGGCGTCACGATCCTTCCCCATAACGCTCGGCTAGCCATTATTATGAGCGGGTAGGACATAATCCAAAAGATAGAGTACAGCTGACCATAGTAATTGTGAAAGACTCCGACATCGCCGCCGTTGAGTGCAATTATGAAGATAGTTGCAATTCGTAAGGCATTGATGAAGTACGTTATAACGGCACCGAAGACGAAATACACTATTCTCTGCTTCCAGGGAATGCTGCTGTTCTTCAAGAACAGGAGAATCGTTACTGAATAGATCAGAAGACTCTCAATGCCTGAACAAGGCCAAGCAATGTTGAACGTGGCGGTCTTTCCATTCAAAGCCGAGACTCTCAGCTGGGTCAGAGAACCCATTTGAGGATCATTACTGAAGCTGATGCTTGTCCCGAACCCCATTAAACCAAGAACGCCTGCTGCAAGCATGGTCGTGGTCGGCACGAGAATCTGAAATGGGGTGAAACGTCCATATGGATACAAATTGTCGATCGTGTAGACCATTCCAATTATGCCCAGGAAGAAGGTGGAGATCGAAAAATTTCCCAGCTGATCAATTCCGTAATATATAGAGATTATGAAAGCGAAAAGTACTGTCAAAACAAGGTATTCTGTTGATAGTGGCAAAAACTCTAACACGTTGTATGAAATGTTGTTGTTCCTCCCAAAGTCCAAGATTGCTGTGTTCAACCCCCAATAGTTGGCTGCAACAACGTACAATATTGGAAGCACAATCGCAGCTACAAACGCCCACGTTCTCAGGGACTTCAAATTCCGAATCTTGGTTTTTGGAATCTTGTCCCAGTTCAAAATGATTTCCAAAAGAGCAAGCCATAGAAAAAAGAGATAGAACGTTCTGCCTTTCCATGTTAACTCATACGAAGCCGGATAGAGGCTGTACAGTATCAGAAATGGTATTGTGAACGCGATAAGAGGCAACGGTTTCATCAGGAAACGGAATTTAGCGATCAAGCGTGCCCTGTCTGGCATTTGCAGTTTTCCCAACTTTTTTTGGTTTCGACGTCTCAATAGATTGCCTAACGATGATTTAAGAGTGATGTTTGCGCCTGGTTTTGGTCTGCCTTGGGCTAAGTGAGCAGATGTCAGATTAACTTGATGAAACAGTCTGGGTCTTGTGAAAAGCGGCGAAAAAGTATAAGAACGGGTGTAGCTTCCTTTATGCAAAGTCGGTCGTGAACCAAGTGAATGTTCCCAAGGAAATCAAGACTTACTGTCCAAGATGCAAGCAACATCAAGCTCATTCAGTGACTCTGTATAAGGTTGGAAAAAGGAGACCTCAGGCAAAAGGCGAACGCCACCACAGTCTACGAGACAAGAGGGGTTACGGGGGACAGAAAAATCCTCTTCAAAGAGAGTTTGCGAAAACGACCAAGAAGCAGACCTTGAAGCTGAAATGCAAAGTCTGCGGTTATATGAGACATAAGGATGGCATAAGGCTGAGAAAGCTGGTCATCGCATAATATGGAGGGAAAAATTATGTCAGAATGGGAAAAACTAATTCCAAGACCAAGAAGCAGTTTCGTCAGAGTGAAATGCCTGAAGTGCGGCAACGAACAGATGGTGTTCAGCAGCGCCGTGAACAAAGTCGTATGCAATGTTTGCGGAACTGAACTTGCGGAACCTTCTGGTGGTAAAGCAAAGATAAAAGGCGAAATAATAGCAGTTTTCGAGTAGGGATGAAAAACACAGATGGCCTTCAGAAAACAAGAATGGCCAGAACCAGGAGACCTGATAATAGCCACGGTAGAAACCGTCACTGATTACGGCGCCTACGTGAAGCTGGATGAATATGGCAAGAAAGGGTTGCTTCACGTTTCTGAAATATCCTCATCGTGGATAAGAAACATACGCGATTTTGTGCGTGAAGGACAAAAAGTCGTATTGAAAGTATTACGTGTAGACACGGAAAAAGGACACATAGACCTGTCACTAAGACGTGTTACGAAAAGAGAAAAAATCGAAAAAATAATGGTTTGGAAAAAGGAGAGGAAAGCAGAAGCATTACTTCGAAGCGTCTCCGAGAAAACAGGTCTGTCAGCCGAAGAGCTTTATGAAAAAGCCGGAAAACCCTTGGATGAACAATACGGCCTATACGAAGGCTTTGAAAAAGTCGTGAAAGAAGGCCCCGAAACCCTGACGAAGCTGGGCATATCAGAAGAAATTGCCAAGGCATTCGTTGAAGTCGCCCAAGAAAGAATACATATTCCGATGGTTAAAGTCAAAGGGACGGTTGAACTTCGCTGTATGAAACCTAACGGCGTCAAAGTCCTAAAAGAAGCCTTTGCAAACGCCAAAAAAGGCGAAAAACTGGGCAGCGCCAAACTCCGCTTCTACGTGATTGCTACACCAAAATATAGTATCGAAGTTTTAGCTGAAGACTACAAACATGGAGAAGACATTCTACAAAAAGTCGCTGAAAACGTTGTGACAAGCGTCTCCAAAGCTGGCGGACAGGGCACGTTTAAGAGGGAAAAGTAGTGGTTTGGCTTCTGAGGAAATGCGACAAGTGCCACAGTTACACGCTGAGACAGGACGTGTGCCCGTATTGCGGAGGAAAAGTGCGTGCACCACATCCCCCGAAATTCTCACCCGATGACAAGTACCTGAAATACAGGATGGCCCTGAAACGGGAGAGTCAAACATAATGAAAGAAACCTTCATCAAAGAACTTACAAAAGCAGATTTGAAGAATCCCATCCTGATTGAAGGACTTCCAGGACTTGGCCTTGTCGGAAAAATCGCCATACGCCACTTGATCAAGCAGTTGAAGGCTGAAAAGTTCGCCTTTCTTTATTCTCCGCACTTTCCATACTTCGTTATTGTCAGCAAGAAAGGAAACGTCAGACTTCTGCGCGGAACATTCTGCTACTGGAAAAACACAAACGGGAAAAACGACCTCATCCTCTTCACAGGAGACAGCCAAGCACAAACGATTGAAGGACAGTACGAGATTTCTGACAGAATACTGGACTTCGCCAAACAGTACGGTGTAAAACTGATCATAACCATCGGCGGATACCGAATGGAAGCCAAAGACAAGCCCAAAGTGGTCGCAGCAGCCACAGACCAAGAACTCTTGGACAAAGCATTGAAAGCTGGAGCCGAAGTCAGCCCAACCGGCAGCCCGATCGTAGGAACAGCCGGCTTGATCCTAGGCCTATCTCACTTCAGGGCAATTGACGCCCTATGCCTTCTCGGCGAAACCAGAGGATACCTACCCGATCCAAAGTCCGCAAAAAGCGTCCTAGAAATACTGCAGGCGATGCTTGGTTTTGACGCAAACATTGCGGGTTTAGACGAGGAAATAGCGAAGGGTGAAAAGATGGTCACCCGACTGCAGAAAATCGAGGAAAAAAGAGTTCTGCAAGCTGAGGAAACCAAGAAAGAAGATGACAAAAAAGTAACCTACATTTCCTAGCTTGCGCCTAGAGAAAAGCAGAATGCAGTATGACATCTTCGTTTAGAAAGTCTTGACGCAGATAACCTTCTGGAATGAAACCAAGCTCAGCACAGATCTTGCGCATGGCAACGTTCCACGGTCTGGTAAACAGTATCAGCTTCTTTCTGCCGACAGCCTTCGCTCGCTTCAGAGCCTCCTTAACAAGCTGTCTGCCGACTCCTTTACCACGGAAAGCAGACGCTACACCTGCCAGATGTACTTGAGCAGGACGCTCTAAGCTTCCTTCAATCATAGTGAGAAAACCCACAACCCCGTCTTTCTCGTTTTCACACACGAAAATCTTCACACCCTGATGCTTCGAAGATACCACAATTTCCTCGGCTGTAAGCTTTGACATCCATATCAAGACTTCATCGCTGAACGCTTCAGACACGATTCCAGCAATCGCTGCTGCATCTTTCTCCTTGAACTCCCTTATCATGCGCTTAAACCCCTACCAAATAGTCTAAACCCTGCTTTATCCCTTGTTGCACACACGGTTACACCATGTTGAAAACAGAAAAACAGCACACCAAGGTCAGACCGAAACCCCCTAAGTAGTTCCGCCCACAAGACTGTTGACAGCAAAAACCTAGGGGGAGGGGGTAGGTCGTTTTTGGTTGTTTTTCAATCAAAAACCATGTTGAATAGGCCTACGGTGCAAACACTCAAGTCTTCTTCAGATAACCCTCCCTGGGCTCGTAAATTGTGCCTTCGCGGAGCAATTGAGAAAGAAGACGGCTTGTTTCACCCCTTGGAATCTTGTACTTCTCGTCAAGCTCAGTTTCCAAAGCAGCCTTCTCAACCATTCCCGTGTCCTTCTCCATCTCAAGCAACGTGCCAAGAATCGTCTGCAACCTGTCCCTCATGCTCTTAGACTTCCCAGTCATAATGATGTCAATGTCAAACTTGTACGAAGACAAGTCAATCCCAACCTCTTCCAACGACCTCTTCATAATAGCAACAGCAGCCTCAGCGTCCTCGGCCAAAACCTCTTTTCTCAAAGCCGCGCGAGCCCTAGCCTCCGACGTGCGAACCAGAGACTCCAACTGCCGCGCAGTAATCGCAACCGGAGAACCCTCAGACTCGCTTGCCGCACGCATTGCCAAATAGAAATCATTCAACCGTTTCAAAGCATCCTCAGTCAAAACAGGCCTAACACTTTTAGCATAGCTAATGTACTTCCGCAACAAGTCCACAGAAATCGGCGGCTCAACAGGACTCGAACCCTTCCTGTGCAACTCTAGAATATGCGCCGACATTCTACTGTCAGACTCTTTATCCGGAACATCCCTCAAAACAAAAATCAAGTCAAACCTGGAAAGAATCGTCACAGGCAAAGAGATGTTCTCAGCCACCGTACGATGAGGCTCATACCTTCCCAACGTAGGATTCGCCGCAGCAAGAATAGCTGTCCTAGCGTTAAGCGTCGCAACGATACCGCCCTTCGCCACCGAAACAGTATGCTGCTCCATAGCCTCATGAATAGCCACCCTATCCTCTGGACGCATTTTATCCATCTCATCGATGCAGGCAATCCCTTTGTCAGCCAACACCAAAGCGCCAGCCTCAAGGCTCATGCCACCGCCCTTCTCACGAATAACCGCAGCAGTCAACCCTGCAGCAGTCGTACCCCGCCCCGAGGTATACAGTCCACGCGGAGCAATCCGTGCAACGTACTGCAACAACTGAGACTTCGCTGTCCCTGGATCACCCACCAGCAATGCATTCATCTCGCCTCTAATTGCAATGTCCGGCAAAGTTTTAGGCACACCGCCGAAAAGAAGGTACATTATCGCCTCCTTAACATGATCATATCCAAAGATCGACGGCGCAATTGAACTGATAATCTTGCGATGGATCCAAGGATCCTTCGCCAAGTCAAGTATTTTCTCCTCTTCCTCAGGCGACGGCATAGCAGTCTCAGGCTCTTTGCCTAACACCTCAATGGAATTGGCGTCCAAATGGAGATTGAAGGTGCGAAGTTTTCCAACTCCCGGAAGCGTCGGCGCCATAGCACGAACTGGCCCAACTGCAGAGATATGGTCACCTGGCCTTGCAATGTCGACAATTTCCTTCCCAACAAGCTTGATGCCTAAAGTCCGCGGCAGCTGTCCAGGCGGAAGATCCTCGGGCCTTTCTTGAATTCGCAGGTCCTGAGAGTCTATGAAGACGGAGTCTTCCTGAACAAATTCATATGGACCTTTAGAACTGCAATTCTGGTCACTGCACACGAAAGGCGCCTTAAGGAAAGAACCTGTCTGATTAACTGGAGTTATTGTCCCGCATCTTTTACATTTGAAAGCACCGCGCATCACCATAGGACGTACCGGTGATGAACGGACAACGATGCCTTCAACCATAACGAGCTTGCCGATTTGATCTGAGCCAAGCTTACGCAAAGGTGCAGGTTCCAGAAGCTTTACAATTCTAACATCAACCGACTTGGCTTTCTCAGCATACTCAGGATCCTCGATCTGCAGCTGAGCATAAGCCGCATTGTTAGCGTGTTTGAGATACTCGTCAGGCTTGTCCAGAAGCTCTTCAGCAAGCTGCTGGTCAAACGCCAAAAGGTCTTCAAAATTAACCGTTAACGAGGTCTTTCCGCCCATCGCCATCTGGGATAATCTCTGCCTGTACTCTTCAGTTTTCAGAAAATTCTGAAAACGCTCTTGCGGATCTCCTATTTCCAGTTCTTCAACCATCTACGTTCCTCCCGTATTATTCAGTATCTGCGTCCTCCAACCACTGATAATTTTGAAAAGTTGTTCATAGATAAGACGCTCTTCTCCCGTGAGGTTTCGCAGGGTGCCCTCAGTTTGAGCTGGTGCTGAGGCGATTGATACAATCTTCTTCAACCTTGAATTAACGATGTCCCTTGTCAACTGATCAGCTCTTTCGTATTCCCTCATTTTCTCTGGGTTGTTAGCCATTCCTTCTCGAAGTTGTGCAATATACCGACGAAGCTTGGGATAGAAGCCTTCAGGAAGTTTGGATATTTGCCCAGCTGTCTGAACACGTTCGGTCCACTGGATCTTGCTCAGCTTACTCGCATCCAACACGTCTTCAGCGTGAAAATGAGCAATTCCAGATTTTGCCAGTTCAGATGCCACCCAATAACAGACTTCATAGTCAGTACCTTCTTCAAAGGGACCGACGCTCAATCCTGCAAGCTTGATCTCAGGGGCATTCCTGTTTGCTACGATTCTCGCAGGTGAATTCTCAAAAATGAAATCTAGACTCTCAATTCTTGCCGAAACTCCTCTAGCCATCTCCTAGCCCCTTCCAACCCTCGACTGTGAACCTACTCTCAAAACGAGATATAAGAACAGTAGTTTAAAAACTTAGATCAAAGAGCAAAACAAAGTTGCAGACTTCAATTTATCCTTGGTTGTTCAAACAAAAAAAGAGAAGAGAAGGGGTGTTTTCCGTCTGACTATGGCCAAAGGCCCAGCGTCTTAATTGCATCGGCGACTCTGCCAACGCCCAACATTAGAGCGGCAATTCGCATGTCGCACTTTTCTTTCCTGGACAATGCATACACATCATTGAAGGCCTTTACCATTTTGACTTCAAGTTTCTTGTTCACTTCTTCCAAGGGCCAATGTTCCCGTTCCAAGTTCTGAACCCACTCGTAGTAGCTTACTGTCACTCCCCCTGCGTTAGCCAAAATATCCGGGATGAGCAGTATTTTCTTTTCGTAGAGTATTTGGTCAGCTTCAGGTGTGGTCGGTCCGTTTGCGCCCTCTGAAATTACCTTAGCTCTTATCTTGTCTGCATTTTCCTTTGTAATCGAGTTCTCTAAGGCCGCGGGTATGAGTATGTCGCATTTCGTTTCGAGTACTTCTTCATTCGTTATGTTCTCGGTTCCTTTGAAGTTTACCACTGATCCTGTTTTCTTTTTGTGCTCGTATACCTTGTACGGGTCCAGTCCCTCTTTGCAGTATATGCCGCCCATCGAGTCGCTTACTGCCAAGATTTTGGTGCCCCAGTCGTAAGCTATCTTGGCTGCGTTCCAGCCAACGTTGCCGTATCCTTGAACTGCGACGGTTGCTCCTTTCAGTTTCATGCCTAGGTGCTTGCATGCTTCTCTGACGCATATGTCAGCTCCTAGTGAAGTTGCTTCATTGCGCCCTTCAGAACCGCCAATGCTGATGGGCTTTCCTGTTACGCATTCTGGAACGCTGTATCCTTGGCGTTGACTGTAAGTATCCATTATCCATGCCATTGTTTGAGAGTCGGTGTAAACGTCAGGTGCGGGGACATCGCGGTATGGTCCGATGAGGTCGAAAATCATGCTTGTGTAGCGCCTCGTCAGATTTTCCAGTTCACTTCTGGACATTTCCTTTGGGTTGCAGCAGATGCCGCCTTTTGCTCCACCGTATGGAATATCCATGACTGAGCATTTCCATGTCATCCACATAGACAGCGCGGTTACTTCATCTAGAGTTACGTTTGGGTGGTATCGTATGCCGCCTTTAAACGGTCCTCTTGCGTCCATGTGCTGAACGCGGCTTCCTTGAAAGACTCCGATTTTGCCATTGTCCATTTTTATTGAAACTGTAACGATTAGAGATCTCTTGGGTACTTGCAACATTGCATGTATTCCTGGGTCAAGTTTCAGCTTTTCAGCAGCGAGTCTTAGCTGTTCCAATGCAACACCGTATGGTGATCGTTCTTTTCCCATGGTAATCTCCTCTACTTTGGAGCTTCTGCACTTTGAATCTAGAATTTAAGGTTTGCTGAGTTTCTCTAAAAAAAGAAAAGAAAGGAGTGTTAATCTAGGATCCTTTCGACCGCGTCTTTTTCGAACTCGTCTGCCATTGGTATGCCTGTGACTTTTGTTGCTCTTTCCGAGAGACTCATCAAGTCATTTCTGCTGATGAGTTCCAGTTTCCATTTTCTGTTGCCTGCCAAGAGCTGTTTGAGTCCTACTCCCACTCTGTCCGTCAGGTATGTGTAGACTGCGACTGCTTCCCATGGTATTTCTTTGAAGCGTTCACCGTATCTTGTTTTCAGTTCCGGTGCGGCGATGAAGAACTTTTCTGGCGTTGAGCCGAACTTGTCTGCAAAGCCTTTCGGCAACTTGCCTTCCTCGGACAGCTGCTTGAAGTAGCTTCCTTTGAAAGCTGCGGTTATTGGCGAGCGTCCCATCAATACGGCCTTTATGAATGGACCGTTTCCAAAGTTGCTCATTGCTATGGATTTGAATATGGATGTTTCTTCTATGAAGCCGCCTGCCATGATGAGGTCTGGAACGTAGCGTCCTTTCTTCTTTAGTATTTGTGCGCATCTTAGGACTATAGCTTCTAAGTAGACAGTTGGGATACTCATTTCGTCCATCATAGGTACAGGGCTCATGCCTGTTCCGCCGCCCGCGCCGTCGAAGGAGACGTAGTCTATTTTGGCTTCTGACGCCATTCTCATCGTCCATGCAACGGCTGAAGGCCTGTAGGCTCCGGTTTTCAGTGTTACGTGTTTTGCGCCTTGTTTTCTTAGCCATTCAATGTCTTCTATGAAGTTCTTTTCTTTTGGAATTCCGACTCTGCTGTGTCTTTCGAAGGATTTGAATACGCCGTCTTTAAAGGACTGTTGGACTGTTGGGTCTTCTGGGTCGGGGATTACTACGTAGCCTCTTTTCTTGAGTAGCTTGGCTTTTTCCAGGTCCCTTACTCGCACTTCGCCGCCGATTGCTTTTGCTCCTTGACCCCATTTTCTTTCAATGACGTTCACTTCCAGTTTGGAGATAGCATAGACGTCGACGCCGAGCCTTTGGTCTTCAACGTTGGTTTGTACGACGATTTCTCCGTATTTTTCGTCCCAGAACTTTCTGTATAGGTCAACTCTGCGTTTCAGCTCTTTTGAGTGGGTGACTTTTCCGTTTGTAATGGTGGCTTCAGCATCCATGCCGCAGACGTTTTCGCCGACGATTATCGATGCACCTGAGATTGCTGCGCCTGCTGCCAGGCCTTCCCAGTTAAGTCTTGCTACGTCTGTTGAACCGAAGGCTCCGTTCAAGATTGGGACTTTGAGTGGTATGCCGCCGACTTTTGTTTCTATGTTGACGTTTGGGAAGATTGTCAGGTCTGAGTTTGGTTCGATTCCTTCTGCTTCGAAGAGTCCTGCTTGTATGTTGAAGTTTGACCAGTCTAGTCCGAAATCTTTGAGTGCTCCTGCGGTGCTGTAGCCGAATTGTACTGGTTCTGGATAGAGTGCTTCTCTTCCTCTGAAGGCTGATAGGCTTATTTCGCATAGAAATGGACAGTCACGGATGCATATTGGGCACATTCCGCTTGTGGGGCTTGTGTCTTTGACTCGTGTTTGGGTTCCTGTTGTGGATTTGCCGTTCAAATACGAACTGTTTTTATGGACACGTTCAGTCATTCAATTCTCTCCTTTAGCATTCCCGATTTTTGGAAGTAGATGATTACTTTGAATATCCTTTTAAGTATTTACCTAGAAATGACGTCTTATGAACATTCGTGAACATACAAAAGTCTGGGAAAAGTGTGTCAGAATTTGATTTTCAACCCGTCAGCCCAGTATTCGCGGCGTTGATAGGTCTGTGGTTCATATCTGCCGCCGGCCTTCCTGACTTCTAGGTATCTTTTTTCGCCCTCTTTAGTCAAATCAACGACCACCTGGGTTATATGTTCGATAAGGGCGCAGAATTCCTTGGAATGGGCGTTCTTGGCAATTGTCCAGTACGCTAATGTTTGGTATGCGTATAATGCTGGGCAGACATGGCTGAAGAATGCTTTCACCGCCTCATTTCCCCAAACATGTTCCATAAGGGAAAGGCTATTGAAAACAAGTCTTGCCCCTGGTGTGACGAATTCTCTTTCAATTCGTCCGAAGAACCTGTGAAATTGCTCAGGATCTTTTGAACTGGGAACCCTTCTGATCCATGACGGCGCCTTATCGTAAAAATCAACAAAAACCAGTTCACCCTGGCCTGAAGATTCTGAAAAACAGTCTAGTACGAGGAATTTATTCTCCCAGCCTTCTGGAAGAGTCTTGATTAAGTTTTTCAATTGTAGCATGATGGCTTGTGGAGGGTATATGAAGTCAAGATAGAGCACTTGGTTTCCTTCAACAATACCTTGTCTCATGAAAGTGTATAGAAACTCTCGTGCAAAAGTCGCGGACTCTACTTCCCAAACGACGTTTTCCCCTAGAAAAAGCCCGCCGCCCAATAGTTGATCCAGCGGTTTTATGCCTGTGGAAAGCATTTTATCGTCATCTTTCTGCTTTGCAGACATTGTTAGGTCTCCGTTGTTTGTTTGGCTGGCGATGTTAAAAACGTTTAGGTCGTGGCAACGCTGTCCATCCGTGTACATTATGTACATAAGGTTTCTATATTTGAACATTGCATTAGTTATCTTCACGCAAAAAATACGGTGAAAATGAATGTTGAACCCGATAGAACTTTCAGGACGAGAACTCGGAATGATAAAACTCATGACTGACTTCTTCGTGGAAAAGCCAGAACTGACCGCGAAGATAGAAAGCTATACAACTGCTCACTACGCACTGGTCACGACATATTCAGAGAACTTTGGAATTCCAGAAGCAGACGCATGGAAAACATTGGAGGAGCTTCAAAGGAAAGTCAATGAAACGGAATACGTTCAAGTAGAGGCGCCCCGACCGATAAACAAATGGCTTCAAATGTCAAAAGAAGAAATTAACATGCTTCGTACTATCATTGATTACTTTTCGGCAAACCCGAAGATGTCGCCCGCCGGCTCGTTTACCTCAAAGAGGTCTGAATCAATCATAGAGGCTTATGTTTGGTTCTTTGGAAGCACTAATGGCAGCGGTGAAGTGGCAAGGGAGAATTTCCAGAACCTGATGGAGAAACTGCAAACAGCCGTGTCAATCAAGTTGGAAACGCTGGCTCCAATAGTGCCAACGCCAAACCCTTACGAAGCAGTCCTGCGATTACTTGACATGTCTTCGCAAAGACTCAAGCTAGATCCGGGACTGCATGAGATGCTTAAGCGTCCAATGAGAACAATAATAGTTAACATTCCAGTCATTATGGATGATGGAAGCCTGCAGGTTTTCACAGGATATCGAGTGCAGTACAATGATGTGCTGGGCCCCACAAAAGGAGGCATTCGCTACCATCCAGATCTAACATTGGATGAGGTAATAGCACTGTCAGCATGGATGACCTTCAAAACTGCTGTCACGGGACTGCCTCTCGGCGGAGGCAAAGGCGGAATAAGATGCAATCCCAAGGAGATGTCCAAAGGAGAGCTTGAAGGATTAACAAGGGGCTATGCGCGGGCCATAGCGAGATTCATTGGGCCAAACTATGATGTGCCAGCTCCAGACGTGTACACTGATTCACAAACAATGGCATGGATAATGGACGAATACAGTGACATGGTTGGGTACAATGCTTTCGGCGTAGTAACCGGAAAGCCAGTCAATGTTGGCGGTTCACTAGGCAGAAACGAGGCAACCTCACGTGGCGTGATGTACACTGTGATTGAAGCTGCAAAACACTTGGGTTTGGAACTCAAAGGAGCGACAGTTGCCGTCCAAGGATACGGGAACGTTGGATTCAATTCTGCCAGACTGCTCAACGAACGCGGATGCAAAATAATAGCTGTCTCCGATTCCAAGGGTGCGATACATAATACGAAGGGTCTAGATCCAATCAAAGTACTTGAATACAAGAACGAAACTGGTTCCGTTGCTGGCTACAAAAATAGCACGGACATAACAAACGAGGAATTATTGGAGCTGGAATGCGACATTCTTGTACCGTCAGCATTAGAGAATCAGATTACAGTGGCAAACGCAGGAAGAATCAAAGCCAAGATTGTAGCAGAAGGCGCTAATGGACCGACGACGCCTGAAGCTGATGAGATACTGTTCAAGAATGGAGTTTTCGTGATTCCAGACATATTGGCCAACTCGGGAGGCGTCATTGTCAGCTACTTTGAACAGGTTCAGAACCAGATGAATTACTACTGGACAGAAGAAGAAGTACGAGGCAAGCTGGAAAACACTATAGTCACTGCGTTCAAGTCTGTTCTCGACGTTGCCTTGACATACAAGGTGAACATGCGAATCGCAGCTTACATGAACGCGATAAAACGGGTTTCTGACGCAATGTTCACACGCAAAAAGAAAGCGTTCCTCCCAATTCCGAGCGAAAAGGCCTAACTCCCTTTCTTTTTCTTTCTTCTTGTCGTTCGTGTACATTGTCCATATTTTGTGAACATGTTTAATAGAAACCGGTCTAAACCATAAGCGGGGATAGACTGTGTCAATCCATCTTCACACGACGATTACAAAGAAAACAGATGAAATGCTTGAGGAATTGTCAAAGACTTATGGTGGCAAGAACCGCGTCATTGAGCAAGCGCTTGAGACCCTGTTGAGAGTTGAAAAGGTAGGGTCATGTGACGATTGTGCCGTAAAGGAAAAAATGAAAGAACAAATTAACCTTAGAGAAGCTCTGGATCTTGTATCTGTTGGAAAGAAAACCGTGGACAGTTTGTTGGAAGTGGCAATCGGTGACAGAGCGATCCAAGATTTCATCAGAGAGCAGAAGGAAGAGGCAAAAAACACTATCGAAATATTGAAGGGCTCTGTAGCATGGAAGAAGCCTTCAAATTTCAAGGAATTCATGATAATTCTTGGAGAAATAAGAGACCTAACTCGAATGTTTGAAGTTGCCTCATATAGTGAAATTGATAATACGGTGATCCTCAGGCCTAACTCGTTCACACGTTTGCCAGAGATTGTTGCTTTCCAGGTAGCCACAATTCTTGAGGGCCTGCAGATCTCGTTTGAAATGAGATTAATGGGAGAAGATATTGCCGCGAAAATGACGCGGCAAGAAATGTACCCTCTCAAGCGAAAGGAACTCGGAGAACTTCTGAGCGAGCAAATCGAAAAGCGTCTCTCAAGCTCTACGCCCGGTCTGTTCAAAAACACTTTAATGTTGGTAGGGCCAGCCTTTATGAATTGGGCTGAGAAACACCTTGAGGAGCCCATAACCGATTTTGGATCATTCCTTGAAGATCTTAGAATTGCGCTTGGCGCGGGCGAGTTTCCAAGTGAGCCTAAAGAATTTGTGAAGAGTCTGCTTTCTGCTTTCATAAAGATGAATTGGTTCAAACAGGCCAAGATACTGCGAGACGTCGACGAGAAGACCATAGATATCGCGTTTCAGTCGACGACACCGGCGGTCTCCAGACTATCGATCGTGATGCTGTCCGTTGTTCTTGCAACGCGCGGCTGGAAGCTGCTTAAGTATTCTGTGGAACAGACGACAGCGAACATAACAATTCAATATGTGGGTCCAGAAGATCCGAGCCTTCTGGATCAGATAGTGGAAGTGAGCCTTTATCAGACCATAGGAAAGCAGTTCCTCGATGTTATTCCAGTTCCGCGTGAAGTTTTCACTTCCTTCGCCTCCAGAGTTTATGATGCTAACAAAGAGAAGTTCAGTGAAATCTATCATACTATGGGTGTGCGTGTTTCAAACGCCATCCGAATGTTAGCGAGAAACGATCCGGACAAAATTAGGAGGCTGGCGCAGAATTTCATACTCAAGAATATAGGAGCTGTGCAGCCAGACGCGGAAGTGCGGTTTGTTGATGATGAACACTTCACAATAATCTTCAGAAAAGTTGACATGCTGCTCATGAATAGCCAGCGTTCGCTCATTGAATCCATATTCAAGGAGCTCGGTTACGAGATCCAAGCAACTGCCTTCCAGAATCTTCTCAGCTTCAAGCTTAAACCACTTGAAAAGCCAGTGTTGGAACCGGTTCCGCGGAAGAAGTTGATGGAGGCATTGATATACGAGATGTCGGCTAGCTCTTGTGATGAAGCTTTTTCGAAGATAAAGGAACCGATAGACGAAATGTTTCCGGAAGATTATCCGTGGACTATCAGAGAGGTCGGTGAGAGGCTTATCGACATGTATCGTGAGCTTGATGTTGAAGTTGAGATCGAGTATTTTGAAGGCGGTTTCACCCTCAAGTACAAGACATGCCCATACTATGAGCTGGTCAAGTCGGGGCAGAAGACTTGGCTCTGCAGCCTCCGGAAAAGGGTGATAGACTACACGCTTTCCAGGGTCTCTCACGGGAAAAAGGGAAAAATAAAGATCATCAAATCTCTGCTTAAGAACGAGCATCCCTGCGAGTACGCGGTGTTTCTGACGGGTTTCCTAGAAGAAGATTAGGACCAGTTCCACTTTTTCGCTCCAAATATACTTTTATTAATGCATCGAACAACCTATAGGAAAGGAGGTTTGTGCTGATTGAGTTTTGAGATGTGGGCCGAGAAATATCGCCCCAAAAAGTTGGACGACATAGTGGATCAGAAGGATATAGTTGAACGGTTAAAGAGTTTCGTCAAGTCAAGGAATGTGCCGCACTGTATTTTTGCAGGCCCCCCAGGCACAGGTAAAACAACGGCGGCACTCTGTTTGGCAAGGGATCTTTACGGTGATGTCTATAGAGAGCACATGATGGAGTTGAACGCAAGCGACGAAAGAGGAATCGATGTTGTCAGAGAGACTGTGAAAACTTTTGCCAGAACGAAATCCATCGGTGAAATCCCGTTCAAAATAATGATCCTCGACGAATCAGACAACATGACTTCAGACGCACAACAAGCCCTCAGGCGAACGATGGAACGTTACACTGAAACATGTCGATTCATAATGTGCGCCAACTACAGCGGCAAAATAATAGAACCTATTCAATCAAGATGCGCACCTTTCCGTTTTACCTATCTGCCCAGAGAAGACCATGACCGCTACCTGAAGGAAATTGCAGCGAAAGAGAAAGTGAAACTTGTTCCAGAAGGTTTGGATGCGATTTTTGAGGTTTGTGGTGGCGATTTAAGAAGAGCGATTAACACTTTGCAGTCAGCTGCTTCATTGGACAAGCCTGTGGATCCGAAAGTTGTGTACTCGATAACAGGAAAAGCCAGTCCGGCAGACGTGCAGAAAATGCTCAAAGTGGCGATGGACGGCGATTTCCTAGAAGCAAGAAAACAACTTCGCGACATGATTCAGAAATATGGTGTAGCTGGAAGCGACTTGATCCGGCAGATTCACACAGAAATCTTCCGAGGCGACGTGCCGGAGAAGTGGAAGATAAAGCTCGCAGACATCGTCGGTGAAGTAGACTATAGATTGGTTGAAGGCGCAGATGAAGAAGTACAGTTAAGCGCTTTGCTGGCCAAACTTGTCGAAGCAGGTAACGAGTTGAAGACCGAGAAATAGGTGCACGACTTGTACGGCGCCTGGACAGTTACACACAAACCAAAGTGTCTAGCCGAGATTGTCGGCAACACTGAAGCAATAAAACAGTTCGTCAACTGGATAAAATCTTGGGAAAAAGGCGTTCCCAGAAAGAGATGCGTCTTCCTTTATGGACCTCCAGGAATTGGAAAAACTGTCACTACTGAGGTTGCTGCTAACGATTTCAAGATGGAGTTCGTGGAGAAAAACGCAAGCGACTACCGAACAGAAGATGCAATAAATCATTTTGCTGGACTGGCTTCACAATACGGGTCGTTGTTCGGCGGCAGAAGAATCATCCTGCTAGACGAATTAGACGGGTTGACTGGAACCTCAGACCGGGGAGGCGTAAAAGCCATTACCGACATCGCGAAAACAGCGCAATTTCCGATTGTCTTGATAGCGAACAACGCATATGACCCGCGGTTCACCAACCTCCGAAACTACTGTCTCCTGATAGAGTTCAAGAAACCCGGAGCGGGCGAAGTGGCCAAGCGTCTGAAGCAAATATGTGAAAAGGAAGGAATACAAGCAGACGAGGACGCATTGAAGTTCATTGCTCAACGCTCAGGAGGCGACATTCGCTCGGCCGTCAACGACCTTCAAGCGTTAGGGCAAGGCAAGAAAAAACTGACGTTCGAAGATGTTTCTTGGCTCGGTTATCGCGACAGGCAGGACACGATTTTCAACGTGCTACGTATGATATTTTACGGAAAGACCGTGTTTAGTGCTAAGCAGGCGATGAACATGTCAGATGTTGATCCTGATATGCTGTTTGAATGGATTTATGAGAATGTTCCTGCACATTTCACGGATCCACACGACTTGGCTAATGCGATGGATGCGTTGGCGATGGCAGATGTTTACCGTGGAAGAATTCGTCGCACTCAAGACTGGAGCCTCATGCGCTACGTTGTTGACTACATGACCGGTGGCATCGCGATGGCAAGGCAGAACACGAAGACATCAGGGTGGATACCCTACAAGTTCCCCACTAGAATCATGATGCTGTCACGATCGAGAGCTGACCGGGCGACTCGGCGCAGTATAGGAAACAAGATCAAGCGCAGATGTCACATCTCCGCCGTCAGAGCTTCGAAAGAAGTTCTTCCCTACCTCAGAATAATCTTCAAGAACAACGTTGACATGGCGGCAAGGATTGCCAAGTGGCTTGACTTGGACCGAGAAATGGTTGAATATGTGAGTGGAAGCGAAGAGAAAGCGGAAGAAATTGTCAAGCTGATGGGTTAGAAAAACTGGTTCAGTCAGTGTATTCTGCTGCCTTCAGCAATGTCTTTTTCGGGTTGCAGAATCACGACGTTGCCCTTGTCGTCTTCAGCGGCAAAGACCATGCATTGTGATTCGACTCCCATCATTTTCCGCCTCTGCAGATTAAGAATGAAAGCACATTTCTTGCCTACAAGTTGTTCAGGCTTGTACCACTGCAGGAGTCCGGCAACCGCTTGTCTCTTTTCGGTTCCGAAGTCAACTATCATTCTTATGAGGTTTCGTGAACCTGGAATTTGGTTTGCTTCCAGTATTTTTCCGATGCGAAGGTCAAGCTTCTGAAACTCGTCAAATGATATCTCCATTTCGAGCAATCACCTTTTTCCAGTTTTCTCTTGGAGTTGGCTATTAAGTTTTGTGTGCTTTCCTCTTGCGGCGCAGTCTTTCTATCGTCTCTGTGACGCCTTCCCAGCCTTCGACGGCCTTCGAATGGACTATTTCGAATGCTTCCTTCGAAGTCATTGCAGGCAGTTCTTGACCAGCAGTTCTTCTTGTAAGGTATGCTGCAGCGTTCAGAACTTCGCCGTTCAATCGTGAATCTGCGAAGTCTGCTAAGTGGCAGACGAGGGCTTCGACTGTTTTGGGTCTGATTGGGCCGTATTCTCCGTGATGAGCTGAAACGATATGCACCAGTTCTATTGGAAAGCCTCTTCGAACAAGTTCTGCGGTTGCAATAGACAGGTGATCCATGTAGTCTGCCAGAGGCGTTGATCCGTAACTCCCGCTTTTGTATACGAGATATGTTGCTGGTTTGAAGATGTCATGCAATAACATTCCGGCTATGACTTGGTCACGGTTCACTTTTCCATGATAAGTTTTTTCCACAGAGTCGCACAGTGCCAGTGCGATGTTTGTTGCTGAGACAACGTGTTCAATGTAGCCTCCTGGATAGCTGTGGTGGTGTGACTTGCCGGCTGGCGCATCTTTGAGGGGCATGCCGGAGTAGGTTTTCCCGTTCACTTCAAATGTCGGATTCTCAAGCAGATCAATGGTTTTCTTTCGAAGAGACTTACTACGTATCCTGTTTGCTAATTCTCTCAGTTTTTTGTCGAGCAATTCTGGTTCACTTGTCACTTGTCTATGTCTGAATGGGGATATTGATTTTTCTTTTTTCAGCTGTGGCCACATTGTGAGCCATGGTGATTGGCTCTGGAATGGAGCTGTGGATGGCGCATCGTTTGACTATTTTGATGGCTGTTTCTAGGGAAATCATGTGTCCGACGCTGACGTAGATGGGTTTCCAACCAGGCTTTGGGGTGATCTGGGCACCGATGATTTCGCCTTTGTGATGTATGAAAACGGTGTCTGCGTCGGTTTTTGAGCTTTGAAGGTCTCCGATAAGCTTTCCTTTTGCTACTCCTATCGTAGGTTTTCCTATCGCAAGTCCGAGATGGCTGGCAAATCCGCAGCGATACGGATGTGCGTAACCGTGTCCGTCAACGAGGAACACGTCGGGGTGGATGCCCAGTTTTTGAATGGCTAGAACTGATGGAGGAATTTCTCTGAACGAAAGCAATGTGGGAATGTAGGGAAAAAGTGTTTTGCAGACAGCTGTTTTTGATTCTTTGAGCTTCAGAGAATCGAATTCCAGAACCGCTGCCGCGCCAATAGAGACGCCCTTAGCGTAGGCAACGTCGACGCCGCCGACAAAGTGAATCTTTTTTGGGATTTTGTCTTCGAAGATAATGTGCTCAGACAGGCTGGTCTGAGTTTTGTGAGCTCTTTCAATTGAGAATTCAAGTTTCATTTTCGTATCTGATACGCCGCATTTCTCAATTCTTCGCTGCTGCTTTTTTGGGTTTGATCTGTTTTTCGAGTCGCCTCAGCTGTTGTTCAAGCATGCTTCTGCGGATTTCCTGCGTGACATCGCCCCGGGTGATTTCGATTATTTTTCTTGCTACGTCGCATTTTCTTCTCAGGCCGTAAACGAGCATGTAAGATTCGTCCATGGCCATGAGTTCGATGTAGATATCGTCCATAATGCGAAGGCAGTTTTCAGCTTTCTTCAAGTTTCCTTCACGTAGTTCATCGAGCACGAGGCGTCTGCATTCACCTATCACGTCTGCCAGTCCTAATACGTAGTCGGTTGAGGGTACGTTGATTTCCTTGGGGGTTAGAAATCTGGATTCTTGCAGCAATTTGAGGAAGATGTTTGCTTCAGAATATTCTTGTAATGCAGCGTTGAACATGCCAGTATAGATGATGTCGGGAAATACGGCGGAAGTCTCCCAGAGTTTCGACAGGATTTCTGTTGCATTTGCAATTAGTTTTTCGGCTTCTTTGAACCGTTTTTGATGAATGCGGAGTATTGCTTGTTTGGAGAGGCTTGTGGCTTGTCTCATGTTTTTCTGAGATTCTTCTCGCACTTTGTCTTTCTCTTGTAGTTCTTTTCTTATGTTGGTCAAGACGGTTTTGAGTGTGGGCATAAATTAGCACCTTCTTCCTGTTAGCAGTGTGAATAGTAGAAATATGTTATTATGTTTTCCATAATCTCACTTCTATTCAGCGCGCACTCTCACAATTACCCTTACTATGCTGCCTCCGCCAGGTTCTTAGCGCATGATTTCGGACGCTCTAATCCTCGTTGGCTCTCACGCGCGCAAAGACTGGAAAGCGGTTGTTGTCCTCAATAATTGCTTGATACTGACTGTTTAAGAGAGCGACTGCCCGTGCTGGACCGAAACGCAGATTCACTGGATTAGACGTCGGGATTGGGGAAGATTGCCTAACGCTCGCGTTCTTCGCAAGATAGGAAGACACAAGTGGGGGGTGTTTATTTTCAATAATTGTTTAATATGTACTGTTTTATGCTCAAAAATGGGAGTTAAGATTGCTGAAAAGGTTGAAGGACGTTTTCTATTCTGCCGTTGGCTCTTTCCATTTTTCTACTACCAGTTTGTTTTCTCCGAGTTTGAAGACTACTTTCACGAAGACCGAGTCGGAGCCTTTGAAGGGGAACATGCTGTCTTCAGCCAAGTCTTTCGGCAAATAGACCAGGTATTTTCCGTCCTTTCTCTTGAACAGTCGTCCTCTTCCATCGCTAACCAAATGTTGACACCTTGATTCAATCTGCAGTATAAAGAGCAGACTCATGACTCTGTAAATATTTAAGTCTTGTTCTCATTCAATTCAATTTAACTTGTGCTTTTGGTAGGTAGGCTCTGGGAACATGAATTGATTACAACACGAGTTAGCCATCGCCGAATTTCAAGGGTTTTTGAAGCCTGCTCAAAAGTACAACGCGGCTTTCTGTTGACTCGTCGATTGTGCTGTAGCCTGTCTCCCTGGCCAACTCGGCTGAGAAATCGCGTATTTCACTGTGGCTTGGCATGCCTTCGTAACCCAATCTGAGCCTTGAGAAGCCCACGTGCATGTACGCTTTCGCTTCAATATACGTCGGGTTTGCTTTTTCCACGAGCTTGGCATATCCCTTGGCGTTTTTCATGTTGAGTCCGTGGACGGATGTTATTCGCATTACGGTTGGGCACTTGAAGTTGGGCATGAGAGCCAGGGTTTCGTTTAGTTTCTGCCAGGCTTTGGGGATTTGTGGGCGACATATGTGTTTGTAGGTTTCTTCGTCTGGGGCGCACATGGAAATGTAGAGCTGTGTGGGTTCTTCGGTCAGATTTGCTAGAGCCGAGGGAAGGGTTCCGTTTGAGACGAGGAATGTTGTGAATCCTTTTCTGTGAAAGGCGTGAATCAGCTCGCCTAGATGCTTGTAGAGGGTCGGTTCGCCGGTCAGGCTTATCGCCACGTGTTTGGGCGTCAGTGCTTCGTGGTATTTTTTCGGGTTTGTTTTCGGATTGTCGTTGTAGCCTGTTAGGAGCCGTCGTTGTGCTTTGATGCTTCCTTCCACGATTTCCTCTGGGGAATCCCATGTTGGAAGGTTCATTTCGTTCCATGAGACGTGGAGGTCTTCGGTTTGGGCTCGCCAACAGAAGAGACATTGCTGTGTGCAGTTGAATGCGGTGGGGGTCATTTGTATGCATTGGTGTGTTTTGATGCCGTAGAATTTCTGTTTGTAGCATGGTCGGTCGTGGATTAGGGTTTCATAGAACCATCTGCATCTTTTGACGGCGGAATGATGGCCGACAAAGTGGTATTTCTGCCTCTTCAGGGCGTCGATGAGCGCGGACGGAGCCACTAGTTCCATGTCAAGTCACTTCTTGATTGAGATGTTCATTTGAAGGTTAAGGAAAGGTGGAATAAAAGCAGTTTTGCTCTCCAAGACAATTGGGCACCGCGCGCGCTGCTAAATACTGTTCCCTGAATCCAGTATGCATCATGCCCTACGGAAATGATAACTTTGGTTGGTTGGAGTGAAATTTTGTCCCACATACAGCATTTTTCCCAAACCAGAAGCGCCAATAAAATGCAGCCAATACATATATAACATAACAATCAAAGATTCAAAAAGAGGAAAAACTACCCATGAAACAACAATCAGGTCGATTCTCAGAAAAAGCGGCAGACTACTTCAAGCAAGACTACAACTGTGCCCAAAGCGTCCTGCTGACCATGCAAGAATATTATGGCATTCGCAGGAACATGTTAATCCCAAAAATCGCCACGGCTTTTGGAGGGGGAATCGGGAGACGCGGCTCACTGTGTGGAGCATTAACAGGCGCCATAATGGCCATTGGGTTGAAACATGGAACCGACAAGACAGTCTTGATAGAAAAAGAAAAAGCATACAAGATAGCCCTAGAATTCTACGATCAATTTGTAAAAGAATGTGGCAGCCCCTTCTGTAGAGAACTCATTGGATATGACTTAACTAATCCCGAAGAACTCGAAAGACTACGAAAGTCAAACGTGCGTGAGGAAAAATGCTCCCATTTCGTGAAAAAGGCTGTTGAAATACTGATTGGTTTAGAAGTGCAGTAGCGCGCGCGTAGACTTAGAAGACCCAATTCGCTATCGTCCTCTGGATTTCACCCCACTAGCTTATCACATTATGACGAATAAAGAAGAATAAACCATGAACGGCGCGCGTGCTACCGTACGACTCATCTGAGTTCTTTTCTCCTCGCTTCTTGTCTCGCCTTTTCTTCCTCCTCGATTCTCTTCTCTTCTACCTCAGCTTCTCTTCCTTCTTTTCTTCTTGCCTCGCGTCTCTCCCTTTCTTTCTTCTCTTCTCCTTTGTCTCCTATCTCAGCTTCTCTTCTCTCTCCTCTTCCCATCTCTTTTCTTTCTTCTCTTCTTGCTTCTCGATTCTCCCCCGCTTTCTTATCCTCCATTTCCTCTTTGCTATCAGCGTCTCTTCTCTCTTCTCTTCTGGCTTCTCTCCTTCCCATCGCTCCCAGCTCTTCTAATTTCTCGCTGTAAAAGAGAGAAGCTATTTTTGTAACATCTTCAATTCTTTCGCTCAAAAATTCATATTTTCTGATGCTTCCTTCGAAGAGAGAACGCGCGCTAGAGGCATAATCAGCTGGTCCTTCCTTCTCTACGATCTCTTTCACTTTCTCCGTCACTTTTGCAGCCTTCGACGCGAGGTCTTGGATGACCCTGACGTATCTACTCCTTTCCCCTGGATTTTGAGCGGCCTCGAAAATGGCCTTATCCATTGCCCGCATGTATCTCTGCCTGGCTTCTCGATAATTTTCATCCTCAACACTTTTCTCTGCCTCCTCGATGAGGATCTCGAGATCCTCTTTCGATATGGCCACCAGAGGATTTTCATACAGGTAACCTCCGAGAGCATCATATAATTTTGCATCGTCGCCACATAGTTGCTTCAACAAATGCTCCTCTTTCTCTTCTTTCTTTGCTTCTTTCTTTTTCCACATAAACCCGCCTCTCCACTTTATTGTTTGAACCAGTTTGAATTAAAGTCTTGCGCGCACGCCATGTCAGCCTAATTCCGTCGTAAACACACAGTTTGGGTTTGGGGGTAAAGTTTTATGCACACACACATGAATATCAACGGCGTTGTGGGACTCCCACTGTGACTCTTCAGGCAACGGCGGTGGGCTGAAAACGGCATGTGGCAGGCATGCGCGCGCGAGGTAGGTTTGAGGTATGAACGAATTAGTTGAAGAACCGCCAAAAACTTTAAATTGACATCTACAATATACACTTGCGGTGTTTTTTTGGTTAAAGTGAAGAAACATTCTGGAGCTACGCAGGATTTCGATAAGGCAAAACTTAAAGCTTCTGTTAAGAAAGCTGGAGCCAAAGAGGAACACGCAACAAAGGTTGCCGACAACCTTGCAAGTAAAGTAAAGGAAGGAACGATGACTGTCGAGATAAGGCGATGGTGTATAACCGAACTTAGACCACTAGACCCAAAAGCTGCAAAAGCCTACGAGACATTTGAAAAACCAGCAAAGAAAAAGTAAGTCTCGCCAAAAATCCATATACTTCTCTTTTTTTTAGAAAAGTCACTCCTGAAGGGTTGATTCTGTTTAATACAACAGCGCGCGCGCTTTTATTCAACCACCACCTCAAAAACAGATTTTAGTCTCCGTCGTTATTCTCTTCTTCCATGCGGTTGCCAATACAGGTTGAAGCCATAATCTTTCGAAGAAACAGCAACAGGATAGAGTATCTACTGCTGAAGAGACTGCCTGAGAGAAACGGATTCTGGCAACCTGTAACGGGTGGCGAGGAAGAAGGAGAGACCCTAACAGAAGCCTTACGCAGAGAAATAAGGGAAGAAACTGGTATAGAGAATCTCGTCAGAGTGATAGAAGACATATACTATTTCGAATTTTCAGACCCTAACCTGAATAAGGAATACGTCTATGGCGTAGAAGTTGCCTCTACAGAGGTGGTAGTGCTTGACAGAAAAGAGCATAGTGAATACAGATGGTGTGGCATCAAAGACGCTCTGCAATTGCTGAGCTGGAAAGAGAACAAAGAAGCTTTGGAGAAGCTAAACACGATTCTGGGCAACTAGGTTCAGCTATAACTTTTCCGCATCGCTGTTGTTGTTGGATAAAACTTTACCCCCAAACACAACTATTTCGTACCTTTCGAATGTTTTGCAGGAAGCGAAACCTGCTTTTTCTGTTTTCTTTTCAGTTCTTTCTCCCGCTCCAATTTCTTATGCTGCTCTAAACCTGCAGCTTTCTTTTCTCTTCTTGACAAAACCTCATCAACCTTAACTGGCAATAGAAGCATTACGCATTCTAAAGCATTGTCCTTTTGTCTACACCTGAAGGGCGTATACTCGATTCGTATACTACCCCTTATATCCTGCTCTTACTGTCTTCCTGCCTCTTTTTTGCTGCTACCCTATTCTTCCCTGATTCGTGTATACGCTCTGCCAATGTCCCCGTAATTTGGTTGGTTGGTTGGGGTAAAGTTTTATCTCAATTTCTCAAGTTGTTTTCGTCAGTGTTCTTGGTTCTCTCCATTCCTAGCGCGTGCTGTGACTGGACTTTTTTTGTATAGTCTGGCTGGGCAAATTTCTTATTCTGTTCATTGAGAATATTATTGCCAGAGGGAGCGCGCGATAAAACATGAAGATTCTTATCGAGTTTGAGGATAAGTGGGCTGTGGTTTTGATTTTGTTTCTGACGGTAGAGGGATGGATAGTCTCGTTTAGTTTAATCTACACTACGTATTATTTGTCTACTGGTCAAGACCCACTTAGTTGGACTGTGGGTTGGATGCCGCCTTGGCTTTATTACATCGTAACATACATAGGCAGAAATGGCGGTTATTTTTCGGTTATAGGCAGCACAATTGTCGGCACAATCATAGCCGTGATTATTTGGAGAGGTCATAAGGGAAAGCCAAAACAGTGAGGCTTTCGGGCGCAGTTTTAAGGGTAAAGTTACATCCAACCAACCACCACGCTAACCTACTACTACAATACAAATGGACCAAAAGTAAACGCTAAAGACACGTACGACACAGTAGAACCACGGCGGCTAACAGCAACAAGCACCATACGCACCAACGTCCAACACAATAATTACCGACCACGACAACCAAACACACAACCAAAACACCGACTCAGTATGTTGTGCTACGCAACGGTGCAAACACAGTAGTGCGCGCTGAGAGGAACTAGAATTAGAAGCCCCGTGTGCGCTGCAAAGGCGACCGTAAGTGTTTTATTCTCACTAATACAGAACCCAGTGCATGGGTATCTTTGATAAGCTTAAGAAAGGCTGGGAAGTAAAGAAAACTTGGGGAACGAAACCACCTACTCAACCAGAGCCCGCGCCGACGCCTCCGGAAACACATGGCCGCTACGGCAGGCTTGCTGCATGGATCAAAACAAATTATGGAAACCGGTTTAGAGAGGGCGTGACGAGCGTTGAGGTTGAAGCGCAGCTCAAAAGTATCTTTGAAGAGCTGGAGGCAAAAGGGGCATTCAAGAAACACCCCAAGATCGCGAATGGTTTCAGAGTATATATAAGCGAAAGAAAGTACGGCGACCTCGTTAGAGTAGGTGAATGAGAGAAACAAACGAAGTAAAGATTTCGATGGATTCAGTTTTCTCTCCCCTACTGCGATCTCGAATCAAATTCTACTATAAATCTAACCCAATAGATTTAGGAGTGGTATCACCACTTAAATTCCGGCACTTTCGATTCCGACTTGAAGACGGCTCCTTTTACAAGGTTAAGTGCAAAATCCACAATTCAAGGGGCTTGCGTGAATATCTTGTAAGGAAGGCACCGCTCGATGTATACTACTCTACTGCTTGTTGGCTCAACCCTCATGCACTTGGTAGCAGGGTCGAAAAAGACGTTTTGAAGAATTTGATGATTTCATGCGACCTTGTCTTCGACATAGACTGCGGCGGCGAGATAGAACTCGAAGATACGAGGCAACAAGCCATCGCGATGAATAAATTCCTGGAATCGAAAGGAATCAATGTCCGCTATTCTGCATTTTCTGGAAGCAAAGGCTTTCATGTAGTATGCGACGACCCTTGGAATGGCGAGATATCTGAAGAGAATCCCAGGAAACGAGAGACTGAGGCGATTGCAAGGAGAAAGAGGATAGTCCAAGAAGCGAAGCAAGAGGGCATAGTTTTCGATGAAAAGGTAACGGTGGACACACGGCGCATAATCAGGTTGCCGGGAACGATAAATTCAAAGACTGGTTTTGTGTGCACTGTCTTGAGCAAGAAGGAGCTTGAATCCGACATCTGCGAAATAGTTAAATTGGCAAAACGGCATGCTATTAGTGCTCCCAGGATCCCGTTGCGCACACGCGCGCGAGAGATGACGCACGATTTCATCGTGGGCAAAATCCCTGGGTTGCTGGGCCGATTGGGAGTAAGGCCCACACCCGAAGAAGGCCCTTGCTACTCATCGTTCATTACGAGCAACATACCTGGAACAAGGCTCAAGATACCGGTGCTAGAGTTTGGCGGCTGGAGGAAAGTGGGAGAGATAGCTTGTGTCATCAAGAAAGTTCAAAGTCAGTATGGTCTTGGAGACATTTTCATCTTTAGCGATGGCAACAGGTTTACTGCCTTCAGCCTGAAGGCAGTTTCCAAGAGAAGAGTTGAAAAGATTCTCTTTGCTGCTGGTTCTATGAACTTGAATGCATGCAAGAAATACGGATGCACGTTCATGCGCGTGGGAAAAAGCGTTGGGCTGAACGGGGAAGTTGCGCGTAGAGAGCCGGAACTAATCGAAGTTTTGCAGTCCGATTTGCGAGGCCAAGCGAGCAGACCGCATTTCGAGTTCTTATCATCACTGGGGGTGAAAATGAGTGGAGAGAAAGTGGAGTTCTGCGGGGGTGGGAAGGAAAAGCTTGAGCTTGTGCATAGCGTCATTGAATAACGTTTGCACACTATTTTGCGAACCGACGCGCCGCTCTTCTCAAGACCGAAGCATATTTTGAGACTGGCTTGGCTTGAACCGATTCAACGCCTAAAACGATAACAATGTACAAAGATATAACGAATAGCACGCGTGTTCAATGCTCACGACTCAGACAATCTTCTTTTTTGGGGTTTTGGGCTTTGGGGGTAAAGTTTTGCCCCACGCACTTTGCAAGTGACCCAAGCGCGCGCTGTTATTTTCGATACGTATTATGGTTTCACAAGGATTATAGTGTTGGTTGCAGAGCTTGAGTCCAACTAGAGGACAATCTGTACGTGGAGTGTGCGAGACATTGGAAGACCATGATAGAGAATGCAAATTCACCATTGAACTGGCCCCAGTAGGAATGGTGAACATGAACATGAAAGGCATAGTCACGTCAGTTAACGCAGCTCTTCTGGAGGGAACAGGCTACTCTGAACATGAAATCGTCGGCAAACATTTCGCAAAGCTGAAGCTCTTTCGCGCTCAAGATAGTCCAAAATTCCTCAAATTGTATGGTCTGATAATTAGCAAAAGAGCGCCAAAGAAGATTCAATATGCTTTCATCCACAAGGACGGAAGTTTACACCAGTGCGAAGCTTTTGTAGGTTGGTTGGAAGAAGGTGGAAAAAGAACAGGCATCCAGGCAATGTGCGTCGACACCACCGCGCTTAGGCAAGCTGAGCAAAATATGAAAGATATGTTCGCGAAGCAGAAGCTGTTGAATGAAAAACTGAACGTTATCAGCCAATTGACTCGACATAATGTTCGGAACAAGCTTTCAGCCATCACAGGGAACATCTATTTGGGCAAAAAGCAACTTGCAGCTGGTCATAAGGCCCTTGAACATCTAAATAGGATCGAGTCTGCTTGTTCGCAGATCGTTAGAACATTGAACTTTGCAGGAGTCTACGAGATGTTAGGCGTTGAAGAAGTAGCCTACGCGGATTTTGAAAAGACTTTTGAAGAAGCAGTCTCACTTTTTCCAGATCTGAAGGACGTGAGAATTGTCAACAGATGCAAGGGACTGGTTGTCCTCGCTGACTCGCTGTTGAGACTGGTCTTCTACAATTTCATGGATAATACGATCAAGTACGGCAGAAATGTTAGCCAGATCGTAGTGTACTGTGAAGAGGCAGACCCAGACAAGCTCAGACTCGTTTATGAAGACAATGGCGGTGGCATACCCTTGGCCGAGAAATCAGAGCTTTTCAGCAAAGGCTACGGCAAAGGCACTGGCTATGGACTCTATCTGGTAAAAGAGATAATGAAAGTCTACGGGTGGACAATCAAAGAAACAGGTAAACCGGGGCAAGGAGTCCGGTTCACAATAACTATACCGAAAACAAATCGAAACGGCAAGATCAACTACAGACTCACTGGTTCCGTGATTACTGGATCAAACGTGCAGCAAGAGCTAGAAGGGGCGACAGTTGGCGAATCAGACTAGGTGTCTTAGCGCGCGTGATGCGAGGCTGCAACGCACGGGAAAGGGGAAGTGTAGTTATTGAATGAAAGCATCCTAGTTGTTGATGATGACACTGAGGTGAGGGAGACGCTTTCTTCGGTCCTACTCAATGAGGGTTACTTAGTTGAGGCAGTGAAAAGCGGTAAAGAGGCGATTAGAGCCTCTGAAACGGCTTATTTTGACGTTGCCCTAATCGATATGGAACTACCTGACATGAAGGGAATCGAGATCCTCCGCAGGCTGAAGGAGAAGCAACCAGGAATGGTCCAGATAATCATCACGGGCTTTCCATCTTTGGAGAACGCTGTTAAGGCGGTCAACGAGGGGGCTCATGGATACGTTTTGAAACCTTTTAACATGGCAGAGTTGCTCAAGATGATAAGAAAGCGCTTGGACGAAAAGGCAACGGAGTATCTCCATATCCGGACGGAAATGGAAAAGAACACCGTATTTTCCGAACAGTTCAAAAAACCAAAAGGCAGCATCTTCACGCGTTAAGAGCAGCGCACGCTAATCTACAAACAAACGTTGGGCGCAGCTGGAGCCGACCGATGTTGGTGCGTGTGCGTAGTTGTGATCATTATTAGTCGTTCATAGGACATTTCAATGGCCAGTACCCGATTGATGTGTGGACCAAGATGTACCGCGGTTTTCTCACTGATCAAAACAGTATTGGACTTTTTGGAATTCAGCTGAGAGTTTGGCTACTTCTTTCTTTATGGTTTCAGGTTTCTCGTCGTCTATTGCGGTTCTTTTGAGTAGTTCGGCTATTTTCAGCATTTCAGGTTTTTTCATTCCTCGGCGTGTGACCTCGCAGGTTCCGACTCTGATGACGCAGTCGGTGATTATGTTTGCACGTTGAAGTTTTTCAGCGACTTTTCTCCCTTTTTCCATGCCTCCATAGTCTACAATTACCTGATGTGATTTGGTGAACCCAAGATGCTTACAGATAACGGGAAAACCGAGGTCGGACAGGTTTTTGGCGAGTGTTTGGGAGTTGCGTACGATTTGTTTTGCGTAGGCTTTGCCGTATTTTTTCATTTCAGCCAAGGCCAAGGTTAATGCTGCGATGCGGTTCCAGTGAGCGTTGTCGACGAATGCTGGATAGATTTTTTCTTTCAGGTATTCGCCTGGTTCCTTGTTTCCCAGGATTATGCCGCCTTGAGGGCCGAAGAAGCTTTTGTGGGTTGAGCCGAACAGGAGTTGTGCTCCTTCTCGGAGGGGGTCTTGGAACTGTTCTCCGGCAATTAGTCCTAGGACGTGTGATCCGTCGAAGCCGACGATTGCGCCGTTTTCGCGTGCGATAGTTGCTAGTTCTTTGACGGGGTTTGGGAGGATGATGTAGCTTCCGCCGAAGATGACTATCTTTGGTTTGATTTTGGTTATGAGTCGTTGGGCTTCTTCAACTTTTATGTTGAAGCCTTTCTTTGAGAATGGAAAGGCTGTTGCTTTGAGTTTCAGGAAGCCGGCCAGTCCTTCTTTCCACATTCCCGGATACCCGCCGTCATCAGGGGAAAGGCACATGACCGTGTCGCCAGGCTGTGTTAGGTTTGCGAGGACGATGAGGTCGGCTATGTGTCCTGAAAGGGGGCGGAGGTCTGCGGTTTCAGCTTTGAAAGCTTGTTTTGCTAGTTTTTCACCGTATTGTTCGATTTCGTCTGTAAAACGAGTGCCCATATAGAAGCGGTCCCTCGCCGTATAGCGATGAGCAAGATCCGACGCAAGCAAAGCTCTGGCAGATGGGCTCATGACGTTTTCAGAAGGAATCAGATTCAAACACTGCTTTCCACGCCATTTCTCATGAGTCTTGACCAGATTGAGAATTTCATCAATCATTTTCAACCACTCAAACCCTAAGCAATACTATCGTTTAGTGTAGTTAATTCGTTTTCGGCTTAATCTCGTGTTTTGTGGCTCCGTATTGCTTTGTGTCCATCTCTTCCTTTCTAAGAAACAAGAACATAGGTAACGTTTACCCCCCAGCGCGCGCTAGTGCAATGCTTCATGCACTGCAATATGACTACGATACCTTCGTCAAGGAAGTGCACTAGATCGACGAGCACGGAAAGAAAAGTGCTAAAAAGTAGAGCATTCAAATGAAGTGTGTACCAGATAACAAATATGTTGCGGCAAGGTATGTGTTGAGGCGTACGGTAACCTAGCTCTGCCCGGTTTCAACCCAGGTCTGTTTCTTTCCTGTTTTTCTTCTGTATAGCCTTTTGATGTGCCGTAAAACGTGGGCAAGAAATCTTTCTTCTTGGCTGTATGCTCTTTTTATGATAGATTCGCGTGAAAGCAATGCCTCTTTCAATTCGGTGATTTCTTTTTTGGGCGAGTATTTGACGTATATTGGCACTCCAACTGAAAGGAGGACGAGTCCTAGGGCGATTTGTGTGGGCGTGCATTGAGTTATCAGGTAGAGCGAGAAGACTACTCCTAGGATTGGGATGATCGGGCCTCCTCTGAGGTGAAACTGGGCTTTCAGACCTTTTCGGCGAAGAGAGAAAATTGATGCGCTGGTTGCTACGTAGGCGATCGCCATGAAGAATACAGATGTGGCTATCAGCATATCTAGCCGACCGACAATTGCGGCTACTAGAGCAGTGACAGCCTGAATTGTGATTCCTAGGTAGGGTGTTTTGAACTTTGGATGGATCTTGGCGAAAACGCGTGGAAAAAGGCCGTCAGCAGCCAACGCGTATCCGAGTCTTGAAGTCCCTATCATTCCTGATTCATCCGAGCCGGCAACTGAAATCAAAGCTCCAACTCCGACTATTAGCCCGCCTACTAATGCCAACAGAGGTATTGAGCTTAGAGCGTCGTTGGTTGCTTTTACCAGTGGAGCACTGTCTCCGCCCAGCAACTTATATTGCCTTACTCCGAAAAGCACGATGTTTGTTGTCAAATAGAAAACTATCACGATCAATATTCCCAAAATTATCGCCTTCGGAATAGTTTTGCTCGGATTTTCTATTTCTTCTGCCGGAATAGTTGAGATTTCAAAACCTGCATACGCCCAAAATATCAAGACCAGCGCCAACCCGAAATTTCCCACACCATACGGTAAGAATGGAGAGAAATTCTTCGTAGTGGCCACCGCGTTCGAAATCATGTAGAGCACGCCAATCGCGGTGAAAAAAATTAGTGGAGTAAGCTTTGCGATGGTCAGCAAGTCGTTTACTTTTCCAGCAGCTTTTACTCCAACGATGTTTGTAATGATAAGAAAGACAACGAATAATCCCTTCACTGCAGCTTGAGAATAAATGTCAAGGCTGGGCAAGAAAGGCACAAGGTATTGCGTGAAAGCCACTGGGAAAACAGCCAGCGACATCCATTCAGCTAGCCAAAGCGACCATCCGACAATGAAGCCTGCAAAGGGTCCCCAGGCGGCGTGGGCGTACGCATATGGTCCGCCCACTTTTGGAAGTAGAGCAGCACACTGAGCAAAACACAATGCGATGATTATGGCTATGATTCCGGCAGCGACCCACACAACCAGCGAAAATGGGCCGAGAAGCACAGCTCCAAATGCGGAAGCCACGTAAATGTCAGCTCCTATTATGGCCCCGACTACTAGATTTGTCACGTCGAAAAGCGTGAGTTTTGACTTTAGTTCAACCCTAGGCATCAGAACCATCTGCTGACGAAGGTTGGATTTCAAGTGTTTCGGGTGGGAATCGCAATTTTGTCAGGAACCTATTTTCCCGGAATCAGGAAATTGTGGAACTTCTTCAACCTATTTTCAGCATCTTGCAGGATTTCTTTGAGCTCAGAACCGTCAACCTCGTATGGTTCTGATTCATTTGGGAATTTCCATATTTGGACTTTGCCTTGTTCATCTGCTCCGATCGAATCATCTATTTTGTACTCATCAATTAGGCGAATAATGAATGTTGAAATCACTGCCATGTCGTCCATGACTGCTGTTCTTGAGTAAGATGGTTTGATGAAGAGGTAAGCGTACTGTGCTCCAGTTCCTATTACCTTGTAGTCATTTATTTTGCTTGAAGTTCCCACTGAATCGACAACGTATAAGAATGGACAAGCCGATTTTGGCTTGTGGCAAACAAGGGCTTCAAAAGCTTCGGATTCGTAGTCAAATCCTTCTGCCTTGTACCGCGGTCCATAGATTTCATACAGTCTATGAGCGATGTCTTCGGTTAGTCCGACGAATCCTCTTGACGGGTCTCTTTTTACTATCCCTTTTTTCTCCAAAATGTGGAGGTTTCTTATATCTTGGATGAATTTTTCGCGTATGTCCAGAAAACCCGCAGCGGCAACCACGAGATTCTCGTATTTCTCAACTGAAATTATCTTGTTCTCGTAGTACGTCATTTGTCCAGCTTTCACTTTCTTGTCGCCGACTACAACTATACCATCTTTGCAAATGACCCCGACTACACAAGTCATGACAGACCTCCCTTCATGCTTGGTTGATTTCATCGTCATATAAGTTGTTCGATTTTGAGCCCCACATCTGGATCCGATCTTGTCCCGAAAAGGCGATTTTGACTGAAATCGGCGCGTAATCAGTCCCTATTTGGGGTTATCCGTACACATCTTAATATGCGGCCAAGCGCATTATATCAGTGGGTAGAATTCTCCCAGAGAAGAATATTGACAAAAGGAACTATAGCGAATTTTGTCATTTTTCTTAATCATTCTACTGAAAGATATGTGTGGAAAAGAGTAGAAGAGTCTTGAGAAACAAAGTGTCAGCCGTGGAATACCTTGCTTTTCTTTCGGTTAAATATGAAGTTGACCCTGACGAATTTCTTAATGCGTTAGTCTCGGCAGAAGAAGACCGCATATCCACATGTGGCAGCCTTTCGATCGAATGTCGCGGCAACACGCGGGATAGAGCCGTCTTCTTGATCATGAAAGACTCCAGAGTTGTTGCACAATTTCCATTGTCCAGGGAGTTCCTTTTGGAACGATTTAATCCAATCAAAAGTTACATGAAAACCGACATGGTCAATAGACTTCTAATCAGGAAAAACAGGGAATCGCAATCCCATTCTCTTCCTATCAGAGATTTGCGAGCTGGAATGAGTCATGTTAATCTGAAGGCTAAGGTTATGGAAATTCCGAGATCGAAACTCGTCTTTACGCGGTTTGGAAACTACGTTAGCGTAGCTAACGCTTTGATAGCTGACGAAACTGGAACAATCAAGCTGTGCCTGTGGAATGAACAAATAGACTCGGTTTCCATAGGGGATACCATTCAGATCGAGAACGCGCGAACGTCCAGTTTCAGGGGTGAAAGGCAACTGAACATTGGGAGAAATGGAACGCTCAGTAATGTTGAAGGCTCTGAGGAGGAATGACTTATGAAACTAGTGAAAGGCTGGAGAAGAATGGACAATCAGAGAGGATATGTTAATGCGACAACGGGAGAGAATCTTGTTGTTTCAAAGAAACAGTATGGAGAACACTATATAGTGCTGCTGTTTCTTGATGCAAAAAATGACGATGAAGGAAGAAAAATATCGCCCGAGTTTCCGACCGAATCGAAAGCGGGATCATTTGCCCTAGATTGGATGAATAAGCATCTGAGAGGGGCTGAATGAATTCTGAAGTTGATTTGCTTGGATTTCATTTCTTTGCAGATTTTGGTGTAACCATTTCTTACAGAATGAGGTAAAACGTGCGCTATCTATAAAAGGCGAGCTCGCTATTCCAGACTATTGTAAAGCTTGGAAAACGATGATCGAAGAATCTAAGAATATCGAATCAACTTCGCCAGAAAAGCTTCTAATCGACAACCCATCTGACTTTCAATTCCACGCTGCCTATCTCACGTACTCTGACACTTTTGACAAAACAGCCAACCCGGAAAGCAAGAAACAGCTGAACCAGAACATCAGTGCCCTTAAAGAAGGGCAAATTGACTGCCAAACCTTTTACAGAAACATAAATCAATACCGGACAGAAGATGGCTCTCAACGTGACTATAGTCGAACTCTCATAAAGGGGCAGAAGAAACGAGAATGGCGCAGAAAGACTCAGAAGCACGAAAGGATCGAGCGGCACAAAAGATGACTGTGCGCACTAGCGCGGGCGCTATTTGGACAGAAAGCCTATTTTGGGAAGAGTACTGTTGACAATTGAGTGGTGAGGTGACAGAGTATGAGTAGTGAGCAGAATTCCCGCAGAAAGGGTGTCGAGAGCGTTCGCCGTGACAGAGCGAAGGGTCATCAGACGAGAAGATCTCGTGGCGGACAGAAGCAGAAGAGAAGGTAAAAACACGACGCTAGGCCGCTCATCTTTGCAAGCTTTGCTGAGAACGTATATGGCGGGAAAAGCGCGCCGATATTCTTTTTTCAATACTGTTTGCGTTAGAAATGTTTTGCTTTTTCTGAGAGGTAGCACAGCATGTTGAGGATGACAAAGATTTCCGATAAGAACCGCAGCAGATTTGAGATAATAGCGCAAATTCTGAGGGAGTTGCGCACACCAACTGGCAAGACGAATATTATGTCTCATTGTGACATGAGCTTCGCACAATCAGGGTTGTACATGAATCTTATGAGGTCAAATGACCTTGTGCGGATAGATGCGATGGCGGGAAAAGTGACGTATCAGAGAACAGAAGCTGGCCAAGAGTTTCTAGGGCTATATAACAAGATGGCTCTGTTACTTGATTCTAGCATTTCTGTACCTCTGCTAATTTGACAATGAAAAACATGTCCTCCTTTTCGACGTATGTTGAGACAGCTTAATAGCGCTCGCTATAATATTCGCTTAGCAGGTGGATGTATATTACCATGAGCGCTGGGCAAGATATCAAGGGCAAGGTAAAAGTGGGAGACAAAGCTCCGGCCTTCACGCTTCCAGACCAGTCAGGAGCGATGGTGACTCTGAGGGGTTTTGTAGGAAGCAAGATCATCGTGTTGTATTTCTATCCAAAAGACTTTTCGAGAGGTTGCACTGCTGAAGCTTGCGCTTTTCGAGACAGTTACGACGTGTTCGTAGAAGCAGGCGCGCAGGTAATAGGGGTAAGCTCGCAATCTGTCGAGTCGCATAGCAGTTTCGCCTTGGTGAACAAGCTGCCATTTGTCCTATTAAGTGATGAGGGCGGGAAAGTCAGGGAGCTTTATGGGGTGCCATCAACTCTTGGTCTTCTTCCAGGTAGAGTCACATACATTATTGACAAAAAAGGAATTGTTAGACACATATTTTCTTCGCAGTCAAACCCCACGAAGCATATAGAAGAAGCCCTGAGAGTCGTTGAAGAGATTAGCAAAGAATAGCCCGAACGTGCCACAGTGGATTCGAGGATAGTTGCGATACGAACGAAGCCTAGACGTTCAGAAGACAGAAATGGACCTGCTGTCCGAAGTGTAAGGGATTTTTGTATAATGCAGGGGTGCGATTTGACCCCAGCGTTTTCTTCACTGAAAGAACAAGGCGCGCACACACACACTTTTTAAACGACGATAAGCACCACTCGCTGCACTTAAGCTGAGAAAAAAAGAGTTAAACAATTCATTGCTGAAATCCAGTCTGTAACAAACCCTCCTACAAATAAAGAAAGAAAATGATCAATAGTTTGATGTGCAGAATGGTCTATAGTGAATGTTATGAAGGTTCTTGGAATTGTTGGTAGTCCTCACTAGGATGGTAGGACGAATAAGCTTGTTACTAAAGCCATTGAAGGATCAGAGAAAGCTGGTGGTCAAACTGAGATCATATATTTAATAGACTGTGATATTCCTCGATGCTCTGAAGGTCATAAGACACCTAGAGAACTGAATGAGATTGTGGACAAAGCTGATGCCTATATCTTAGGAGCTCCATTGTACTATTTGGATGTAAATGGTTTAACCAAGGACTGAAGGAACGGGCGGAAACATGATATCGTCCAAGGCGAAAAATCGAATGAAACGTGAGCTAAGCTTGGAGCAGCCAACAATATGGGTTGGTAAGGAGGGGACGTCGACGCAGACGATGAATGAGATTTCTAGGCAGTTGGAGAAAAGGAAAATAGTGAAAGTCCAAATATTGAAAAGCGCGCTTAAGGATGAGAGCGCAAAAGACATCGCGTTAAAAACAGCTCAACAAACAGAATCCACCCTAATCGATGTTCGAGGCCACACTTTCATACTGCATAAGCCTCGCAAAAAGAGAAGTGAAAAGCCTCTGTGAGAGGACTGTTTAGAGGCCTTGAAAGGGATGGGATTATGGCAATCTTGTAAAGGAAGGGTTCAAAAACACTCGCTTCTTTCATGCCTTTAACCTTGCCTTCATGGACCTACCTCCGTCAAGAGATCCTGAAATGGCTGACGCATCCATTGTCAAGCGCACGCGCCTTTCACAGTTTGAACCCGTTTTCTGCCCTTTTGCTCGGACCGTTCTAGCTGGGCTATTCTCTTGTGGATTGCCGCTAGCTCCTTTTGTAACTCTTTGATCATTCTTTCAATCTGTTTACGCTTGCTATCTAGGACGTTCATCGTGTCTTCTGGTTTTTCTTTTCTTTCTTCGAGGAAGACTGAGAAAAGGTTCGGTATTCGTGGCATTGAAACGGGCTTCTCTAAATCCAACACGTCTTTCATGAACTCTGTGAACAAGCCGCTCATGCTGTTGGCAATTTGACTCTCTTTGGCCAGAGACCGCTTTAGAACCTGTTTGCCCGCCTCAGTGATTCGAAATATCTTTCTTTTCCTTTTCTTTTGAAGATCCCATTTTCCCTCGATGTATTTCGAGTCTTCTAGGTTTCGAAGTATGGGGTAGATGCCGCCAGCGGTCGGTCTCCAAAAACCCATAGTTCTTTCCTTGATCTCTCTCATTATTTCATAGCCATGATGTGGCTTCTTGCTGAGAAGAATCAGCACGGCAATGCGTATGTAACCCTTCTGCGTTTCCTTAAGCCAGTGCCCAGCCGTTATTTCTTCTTGTGAGTGCATGTTAAATCCATCTTTCTTATTTGAATATTATCGGAATATTTATATTTTACTGTGATATATTGCAGTGAACAATATTGCGCGGTGATGCTCTCTTGGAAAATGAACCAATAATCGATGTTAAAAACCTCACGAAGTCCTTCAACAATTTCGTGGCGGTTGACAACATCTCGTTCGATGTGAAAAAAGGCGAGGTTTTCGGTCTGCTCGGTCCCAACGGAGCGGGTAAAAGCACAACCTTGAGAATGCTCTCTACGTTAGCCAGGCCAACGAAGGGAACTGCCACGATTGGCGGTTATGACATAGTGAAGAATGATACTGAGGTACGGAAACTGATAGGCATCGTTTCTGAAAAGATGATAATGTACAACCGGTTGACGGCCAGGGAGAACCTAATTTTCTTCGGAAATCTCTTCAACATTCCTAAAGACGTCTTAACGAAGAGAATTGGCGACCTGCTGGAGCTGGTTCAACTTACCAAATGGAAGAACGCTCAAGTGGGTACGTTTTCCAGTGGTATGCGGCAGAGGATGAACGTGATACGTGCGCTGCTTAACATGCCCCAAGTGCTTTTTCTGGATGAGCCAACTCTGGGTTTGGATCCTCAGTCGTCTGTCGAGATCAGGGATTTCATAAGGAAACTCAATAGAGAAAATAGAACTACAATTATCATAACGACGCACATGATGGTTGATGCTGATTTGCTATGCGACCGCATAGGCATTATGGACCGTGCTAAGATCGTTGCGCTTGATACATCGACGAATTTGAAAAAATTGATTTCTGGAGAGGACACAACAATATTGCAACTGGAGATTGGAAATTTATCACCTGATATTATTGAGGCAATCCGGGCGTGCAAGTGCACGGATGCCGTTTCTCAAGAAAATTCTACCCATTTGCGAATCATTGCCCACGGCGATGAGGCGTTCGACTCAGTGATTGACGCTGTGAGGGAGAAAGACGGAAAGATAAATTCTATGGAAAATCCTCAGCCTACGCTTGAGGATGTGTTCTTGCACATAACCGGTCACGAGGTAAGAGATGGCGTAGACCAGAAGATACCGATGGCGATGGGTCGTCGACGCTTTGGGGCTCCCCAGCAAGGGAGGATAAGGTGAGGCAGCATGGGCGCAAAGACTCTACTTTCACACAGTTTAAGGATTGCCTGGAAAGATTTGACGGAGCTGTGGCGGAACCGACTGGGGTTAGTCCTGCTTGTTCTTATGCCTTTGTTCATGATGGTCATGGTTGGCTTCATCTATCCTTCTAACAGTGGCTCCCCAAGCAACTTGCCTGTGGCACTGGTGAATGAGGATACAGGTTTTGGTAATTCCACGATAGCGAGCCAGACTTTCATTATGGGTTTGCAGCAAATTAACAGTAGGACAAGCATGATGGCTCTTTCTAACGCATCAAGTGTGAGCGATATCAAAGACTTGGTTCAGAAGGGCGATATCGAAGGAGGAATAGTCATCCCAAGCAATTTCACTGAGAGCATTTTGAACGGAGAACAAGGTACGCTAACCATCGTAACCGACCAGTCTAATCCACAAGTATCGGCAACCATTCAGGCAGTCTTGTCGGCTGTATTTGATCAAATGGGAACAATGTTAGCTCAACAAAACGTTCAGAGGCTAAACCCAGCAGTTAACGCAAGTAATTCTCTAGCAATCGTGAAGCCTTACAATGTTCAGACAGAAGGAGTTGTACCCGGAACCCCCAGTTACTTCGACTTCATCGCACCAGGAATAATGGCGATGACCGTAATGATGAGCGTCATGACAGGGCTCCCTGTGGCTATATCCCAAGAGAAGGAAGTCGGCACTTTGGACGGGATGATGGTTGCACCGATCAACAGGCTTTCAATAATACTTGGGAAAACCCTGGGCCAGACTGCAAGAGGCCTGCTGCAAGGAACCATCATACTGGTGATGGCTACGGTTCTGTTTCACGTTACAATTCAAGGAAGCATCTTGCTTGTTTTCGCATTGCTCTTATTGGGCGTGTTCAGTTTCGTTGGCCTCGGCATCGTAATAACGTCCTTCGCAAAAGACCAAGAGACCGCGCAGATGATGATGATGACGCTCATGTTCCCTATGATGTTCCTCAGCGGCGTATTCTTCCCCATACAGCAAATGCCCTGGTACATGCAAGACATCTCAAGAGTGCTTCCCCTCACCTACGCATCGCAAGCCCTCAGGAAAGTCATGGTTTTAGGCGCTGGAATACCGGACATAACAACCGAGCTTACAGTAATGATAGTGTTCGGAGCTATCATGACAGCAATAGCCCTGCCCGTTTTCAGAAGAATGATGACAAGGTAAGAAAGATATGAGTTGATTACTTTGACAAATCTGTCTATCGAAGCTGTGAATCTTTCTAAGCACTATGGCTCGTTTGTCGCCGTCTCGAATCTGAATTTGACAATTGAAGGGTCGAAGTGTGTCGGATTCTTGGGCCCGAACGGCGCAGGGAAAACAACTACCCTCAAAATGTTTACTGATCTAATCAGGCCGTCTTCTGGAGAAGCTCTCATAAACGGTGTCAACGTGCACACTGAAAAGAAAAAAGCACTGGCGTCTGTGGGTGCCCTGATTGAAACCCCCGAAATCTACCCCTCGCTAACGCCTAGAGAAGCGCTCATGATGATAGCTGAGATCAGAGGAGTGCCGAATGCGGAGCGAAGCCAAAGAATAGAGGAAGCAGTCTCAGAAGTCCGAATGGAAGAATGGATAGATAAGAGAGTGGGCAAGTTCTCAAAGGGAATGAAACAGAGAATATGCATCGCCTCCGCAATTCTCAGTGACCCAACCGTAGTTCTCTTAGACGAGCCTACCTTAGGGCTTGACCCGAGGGGCATGAGCGAAGTCAGAGAGATCATAAAATCTCTAAAAAACAAAAAAAGGCTGATCTTCATGAGTTCTCACATCCTAAGCGAGATTTCGGATGTTTGCGACGAAGTGGCAATGATAGACCATGGCAAATTGATCGCCTATGACACCATCGCTAATGTCGCGGCCAAAGTTACAGGAGGGGAAAACGTAGTTGAAGTAGAGCTTCGGCACCCCATCGAACCGGGATTGATGGACAAAATCAACGCGGCGTTTCAAGGGGTTGAGTCTGCTGAGAAAAAGGGCGAAAGAAGCTTTAGGATCACGTTCAACGGAGGCGTCGATGCTCAAGAACGCATCCTCGCAGGCATAGTGAAAATGAACGTTGGAATCATCAGTTACAAGCCAGCGTCATCGGAACTTGAAGACGCTTATCTTAAGCTCATAAAAGACACGCGGTGATCAAACATGAGCGAAACAAGAATTGTATCTGGAAACAAAGTGCCAAGCAGTCTAACGCAAGTCGGCATTACTATGAAGTATACACTTCTAGACTACATCCGATCGCGCAGATTCTACATAATGCTAACTATAGCAATTGTGATCAGTGCTATCCTCACTTTCGTGGTTGGGTACTATCGCCCAGCAAGTTTTCTTGCAACTGATTTGTCGTTTTATTCGGGTTGGTGGGGAAACATTGCGACTTACGTGATAGTACTTTCTGGAGTTTTCTTTGGAGGCGATGCCATTTCGGGGGAGTTTCAGAACAAGACAGGTTACTTCGGAGTCCCTAACCCTATCCGAAGGGCGTCTATATACATAGGGAAGTGGTTGTCTGCTCTCATCGCATCTACAATCATATTAGGCGTGTTCGCGGCGATCACTGTGGGCAACGGATTATACTACTTCTCAAGCGTGCCCTCTGAATTCGGACTGTCTTTGCTTTTCGCATGGTTCTATCTTATGGCAGTTCTAGGATTCACGTTCTTCTTCAGTTCGCTGTTCAAAAGCAGTTCCATGTCCATTCTCGTAACTGCCATCCTATTCCTTTTCGCGTTCAACATAATTCAGCTTTTCGTTGCCAGCTTGGCCCAGATTGAGCCTTGGTTTATCCTAACTTACGGAGCGCAAATAATAGGAAACATATTGAAAGTACCATATCCGCCTCCCACTTCTGTAGGTAGCGTTGATCCAAGTGGCCGTGGGCCCACCTTGACCATGTACAACGTGGCGGTTCCGGAAGGACTTGCAATAATAGGACTATACTTCCTCATTACTGCCATCCTGGGGCTTGCGCTCTTCGAGAGAAAAGAGTTTACATAAACGACAGCGAGAAAATAATGCCATGTGACTTAAATCTAAACATTGATGCAAAACTGAGGTAAGTGCTTTGGAGACAAAAACTTGAGTACTCTTTGTTCAATGTGCCCTTTCTTTCAAATGACTCCCCTGACTACGCGCAAGAAAGCACGAAAACATTGCCGAATACATCCTCAAAGACCGATGCGCATATTCAAATGTAAGAACTTTCCAGAAGAACGCAATCGTATTACATTCCGGCGGCGAAGGCCTTAAGCTGGTGCTAGCGCGCGCACACATACTTGCTTCTTCTAGCTGCCACTGGCCTACTGTCTGTTCGCGCGCGTCGTCGTGTGCCCGTCGTCGTAACCCGCGTCCGTAAACAGAAGAAGTGTGTGTGCGTAAGTAAACGATTTTGTTAGTTTCTTAAGGATAGATATCCGGGAGGTTTACGGTAATTTTGCCTTGAAAAGAACAGTTGACGATCACTTTTTTCTGGGCCTATCGGAGCGCAATTCGATCCGAGCCCATCGCAGAACCTTTTTGAACTCTAGGTCAAATTCAGTTGCTTTTTGACTCATCTCCTTCTCAAAGTTCTCGATGGCAATCGCTAGGTCCTCAGGGATAGCGCGCGCGAAGGGCTCGCAATCATAGGACTATACTTTATCATTACCGCGATTTTGGGATTGGTCCTCTTCGAGAGGAAAGAGTTCACCTGAGCGAAAGTACAAGAGTATGATTCACTCAGACGGAAACTAACGCCGCTTTGAAGATATCCCGAAATCACGGTGATGCAATCTTACCGGTAGACATATGCTCAAATATCAACCCCCGCTCACAACAAGCCAAACTAGCTTTTCCAACCAAAATACGCTTAGATTATGCCTGAAATTGCAATGCGGGGGTGGGATTTGAACCCGACCCCAAGTGGAGATGTCTCCCGCGCAACCCACTTTTTCATAGCTTTCAGAATTCGATGCATTAAACAAGTGCGCATTGAAAGAGATGCCTTCGGCAATTTTCTTACTAATTGCATAAGACCAATGAGCATTTTGTAGACTCAAGAACAAATTTCTCGATCTTCTGTTGATCGCCTTTGACAGTAAGATCTGAATAAATTGTATCGTTGCAGGCGTGGCCAACCAGTCTTCGCATAAATTAGTTTTTCTGGATTTTTCTTCAGCCAGTTCATCATATGGAAGAAGCTCTTTGCCTTTTTCTCGTCTCTATCTTTTACTGGCTCATAACCCAAGTTTCTGATTTCGTCAAGGTATGCTATCTCCGTCAGCCTCTGCGGCTCCCCGGTGACTGTGATTCTGTCGACTTGACTGCCGCCATAGGCCTCTCTTAAACGATCTACCGCTTCGTCGAAGATGTAACCTCTGCAGATTTGAATTCGTTCGTCTTTCCTGAGTTCGAGTTTACCCAGCAGTTGAAACACGACTTTCGAAGCCTGCTCCAGATACTCTTTTGATCGGAATCGTGGATATCTGAAGTATTTAACATCCAAGATATCGTATCTAAATTCCTGAGTCTCGCAGCGAAAGGCGCCTATGACCACGCCAAAAAGCAGGTCGCCTATGCCTGCATCGTCAACAATTATTGTCAGCTAACCCCATCCCCTTGTGTAAGAGATAAATGAACCATACGCACGTTTGTGAAAACGCCTCATATGTGCCTTATATTGTTTGTTTCTCGGATTTCTTGTCCCTCATGTACACATGACATATTATTCTCCCAAAAGAAGATCGAAGATTGCCCAAAGAAATTGCGCACGAAAGGTAAGCTGAATAAGCACGCACTGCCTTGATGTTTTTCACGTCTATAGGACGTTGAACGTAATTACTACCCAGTGGTAGGATTTGACGCGCGCGTTTCTCTGCGTAGTCATTCTTGTCTATTTCTTGCAAGCCGATGACGGTTCTACCAAGATATCAATCGTCTTGGGGTTTTTCAAACTCGCGGCACAGGTTTCCAAAGTCTGTGAGGCGTGTGCCAAAAACTCTTGATTCGTTCGGCACAATCAGATGGGCTTCCTACTGTTATCATCTCTTTCTGGTAATAGCTAGGAAGTTGTCGTTTGATGTGAGGCTGGGTAATCCGTTCATCCAACATCACTATGCACCCTCTGTCTTCTGCTGACCTGTGGACACGTCCACAAGCCTGAACTAGCCGTAGTATGGCCGGGGTCAAATAAGCATAAGTTCTCCCATTCCCCGGGAACTGTTGTTCAAGATAATCTATGAGTGATTTCTGGTAAGCGTCCCACGTTGCATATGGCAATCCTATGGCTACGACACATTTCAGGATGTTGTCAGGGTAGTCCATTCCCTCGCTCAGTTTAGCTCCCATGACTCCATACAGAACGTTGTTGGACGAACTTGTTAGCTTCTCAATCACGTCGTTTCTCTTCGTGTTCGGCTCTTCTGTGATTGTCCTTCTGTTTGTTTTTATGAATGATGCGACTTTGTGCATTAATCCGTAGCTCGTGAAGAAGACAGCCATATTGCCTTGACTGGCGTTGGATATGGCTTCAACGTAACTTTTCCACTTCTCAAGCATCAAGTCGGTTCTTCTCTTGAACTCTGACGACACATCCTCAGCAGCCAGGATAAGTCTGTTCTCAGGCGGAAAAGGAGGGTCAAACTCTTTCAGACAAGCGTTGCTTGGCTTGTAGAGCATCAAATCCCTGTAAACGATTGGAGGAGACAGAAAACCGCTCATGAGGATGGTTCCTAGTGCTTCTCTCAGAACTGGATCAACGATCTCTCTTCCATCGAAGCTTCTGACCTCCAAAGCAATCCTGTTCTTCTGATCTTTTTCGATCAGATGCGTATATTTCGAATTAACATTCTTGAAGAACCTCTCCATGAACATGCCAATTCGATAATTGTAGCTTGAAATTCTCTCAGAACCGGATTCGAGTCGCTTTTTTTTCACAAATTCGCCATATTCTTGAAGTGTTGCTGCAGCTTCAGGACCAGATACGCCATTATGAGCCAGAAACAAGTCACTGAGTTCTTGAGGGTTAAGCTGTCTAAGATCTTCGTCTTTTAATGTCTGCCGAGCATGCTGAAAAACCTCTTCCATGAGAACGCTTAGATGTTCTCTAATCGATCCCAGTGACTCATGTTCGAAGATTTCAGTCTCTCTTAGGGCTCTTTCTACCGTACCCTCTGTCAATTGATCAGAAAGCAATTCTCTGGCGAAGGTTGGAAGATTATGAGCCTCATCCACGATTAGAAAGACCTTGGAAAGACCAACTTCGAAGCTCTTTAGTATCGATTCCCTAATTCTGGGATCGAAGACGTAGTGATATGTTCCAAGAAAAACATTCACCTTGGGGAGAATCCTCTTCAAGGCTTCGTGAGCACAGAATCCCCGTCTAGACATGAACTCGACCGATTCCTCTGGCGCAAGAATTCTTCGGGCACAATCCAGAGCTAATTCTTCGGCTTCTTTTTTCCCTCTTAGAATATTCATATAGAATTTGCAGTAGGGCTTGGTAGAAGACTCGCAGTTATCCTTCAGTCTCTTGCACTCTTCAAAAAAGTCAACATAGGAGAGATCACTCTTGGTCTTCAACGGACACATGTCTTGTTTGCTAAAGAAGGAGACTGCGGAAAGGTCCCTCGAGAGCGCTCTCAACTCTTTGAGGTATATGTGCAGCTGACTTCTGGTTCTGAAGCAGATCATCAGTCTGTTTTCCTCGAGCTGAGGCAAAACTGCAAGCAGCGACGCAAGAGATTTGCCTATTCCACACGGAGCACTTCCCACGAAAACCTCTTTGCTTCTGAGTGCCTTTGTTGCCTCCTGAATAAACTCCATTTGCTCCTTCCGCATTTGATAGTTTTCAGGGAGCATGCTTCTTCTTTTCGGAACCTTGTTCTTCACACCTTGTCGACTCCCTTTGAAAAGCCCAGAAGCTTTGCTCTCGGATATCAGGTATGTTCCACAATCAATGCAAAATCGACTATTCGCGTACTCTCCTAGAGTATAGATCCTACCGCAGTTTCGACAAGCGTAAGTCTGAGGCAATGTTTTCACAACAACCTATGCTTCAAATTGACAACTTATACCTTGTTGGCGCTCACTATGTTAGCGCGCGCGCTTTACGTAGCAAATGTCCCGAAGAAGAAAAACTGACTGTCTTCTGTCTCGAAGGGATCTTCAAAAGGATATAGGAAACACTTTTTCTGCGTGGGCCTTCGCGTTTTTAATTGCGCCTTTCTGAAGGTTGACAGTTTCAAACGCTCAAGTGAAATCAAAAGGTGCCCACAATTTGAAGTCGATTTTCTGCTGGTCTACGCTCAAAACGAGCGAAATCTGAGCTAAAATGACGAGTTGAAGATGGTGCGGGGGGTGGGACCCCCACCCAAGTTTACTGGTAAAAGCGCGCGCGCAGCATTTTGGTAGAATCTAAAACAGGAAGATGTGCACATGCAAAAAACTTTTATCCAACCAAACACTCTTGAAAAGTGATGCCGACAGTCAAGGATTTCATGACGAAGAATGTTATAACCATCGACGCTAGCAAAACTGTTATTGAAGCCGCAGACCTAATGTCGCAAAACAACGTAGGCGATTTGGTGGTCATGGACAAAGATACGCCTGTAGGGATCGTCACTGAACGGGATTTCGTAAGGAGAGTCTTGGCGGAGAGAAAATCGCTAAACATCAAAGTTTCAGAGGTAATGACCACACCCCTCAGAGTAATCGATTCAGAAGCTCCACTAAAAGAAGCTGCCAGAAGAATGGTCAATAAAGGAATCCGACGGCTTCCCGTAATAAAGGATAACAAGCTGGTTGGAATAATAACTGCTACCGACTTCGCTAGACACCTAAGCAAGAAAACCCTTACCGATGACATACTTGAAGCAATAGGCCGCAGCCACTACCCCGTTCCAGAAGTCTTCGAAAAATAGCAGAGGCCGCAGCGCAAACAAATCGAAAGTTACAGTAAACCTTCAAGGGTAGAAGCTCAATTCTCGATTAGGCCCCAAAACACTATCATCCGACTCTCATAGACAGAGTGCGCACATACTGTAAAATTAAATCTCGACAAGTCTTCCCTGATCTTCGCCCTTGTGGCTACCAACTATTGTTCAAGCCCGCATTAATGGGAGCAGAAGCAGAGCGGTCATGCCCAGAAGCTTCATGAATATGAGAACGGAGGGGCCTGCAACGTCCTTCAACGAGTCGCCTACAGTATCACCGATTATTGTTGCCTTATGCGTATCCGATTTCTTGCCCCCATACAGCCCACTTTCGACCAACTTCTTAGCATTGTCCAGCAGGGCGCCTGTATTGTTAAAGAAGAAGCCTAGCATGGCGGCGGAAGCCGTAGCCCCGATGAGCATCATTCCCAACGCGGTCGGACCAAATAACAGACCCACCGCGATGGGAGTTGCTATGGAGATAAGTCCTGGCAGCACCATTTTGCTGAGCGCATTCTTGGTTGCGATATCAATACATCTGGCATAATCAGGACCAACTTTCCCCTCTTTGAGCCCTTTAATCTCCTTGAACTGCCGCCTCACTTCATCAACCATTTTGAAAGCCCCATCGGAAGTCGCCCTTATCGTCAGAGAGGCCAATGGCAAAGGCAAAACTACACCTAGGAACAGTGCAGCGATGGGGTATGGCGATCCAAGCGAAATGACAGAGATATTAGCCGTTGCGAAATACGTTGCGAAAATCAAAAAAGACGTAACCGTACCTGATGCCATGGCATAGCCCTTGGTTGCAGCCTTCATAGTGTTTCCCACAGCATCCAGAGAATTTAACGTCTCAGATGCTTGCCCCGAGATTCCAGACATTTCAGCTATTCCCGCAGCATTATCGGTTATTGGACCGAACGTATCAGAAGCCATAATAAACGCAATAACAAAGTCCGTGCCAATGTTTGTTATGACTAGCCCGTAGAGAGATTGACCAGTTACTATGAAAGAAACCACTACGGAAGCCAAAACTGCAATCATCGGAAACAATGGAGTTGCCAGTCCAATCGATATGCCAGTTATCAGGTTTATTGCAGGGCCTGCTTGCGAGGATTCAGCGACATCATGTACAGGTCCACGCCCCAGACCGGTGTAGTATAGTGTACTTAAGACACAAACGAGCACAGCTGCAACACCAAGTAAACCTGCAAAGAATAGTGATACATCATTCAAAAACAGCGTAGACAAAAAGAACAAGCCAATCGAGCTAAGAACTGCTGTAACCATGAGACCGACAACCAAAGATCCTGTGGCGTTTATCCGCTTCCACCGTCTAACCAGCGATATCCCAAACATGGAGGCCAGAACACCAACAGCTTCGAGCATAAATGGAAACACCACCCCGTTAGGGCCGTATCTCGAAATAAAGAGAACGCCCATCAACATACCAGTTATTATGTCATCGCTGAAAGTCTGGAACAAATCTGAACCTCGCCCAGCGCAATCGCCCACGTTGTCGCCAACCA
>Ga0315279_10000629_pt1 | contig 67430 bp, 83 predicted proteins | sample YL17G06_20_MG_FD_203694 | JGI IMG/M metagenome (GOLD analysis project Ga0315279, IMG submission 203694) | Sediment microbial communities from Yellowstone Lake, YNP, Wyoming, USA - YL17G06_20 | ecosystem: Environmental > Aquatic > Freshwater > Lake > Sediment | place: USA: Wyoming | collected...
AACCGTTGGCGGTGCAATCGGTTGTCAGCGACAGCGTGAACGCTCCCGGCTTCTGGCAGTTTGCGGACCACAAATCAGAGACGTTCGAGCCCGTGCCTCCGGCTTGGTTCTTGGCCAGGATCTGGTAAGCGTAGTACGTTCCCGACGACACGTTCGTGTCCGCATAGGTCAGCGCCGTCAGATCCGATGCAATCTTCACACCGGACCGGAATACGTCGTACCCGGTCGCAGCGCTTGACGGCGTCCAGGCGAGCACGTTTCGGGAACCGTTGGCGGTGCAGTCGGTTGTCAGCGACAGCGTGAACGCTCCCGGGTTGCAAACGCTAAAGTTGGCCGTCCGGCTCAAATCCAGATTGTCGAAGCTCAGGCTGGCCGGACAGAAGGTGTACCCAGTTCGCGAGGGAGTCACCGTGTAGTTGCCGCCCGGTGCCAACCCGCTGAAGGTGTAGTTCCCTGACCCGTCGGTCGTCGTGGAGCCGGTCTGGGCGCCGCTCAAAGTCATGGTCACACCGCTCAGCCCGCTCCCGGACACCGTCACTTGCCCGGAAATTCTGTAAGTGGTAGACGCCTCGCTTCCTTTGGCAATGACGAGTTGGCTATAGTTTTTGGATGAGGAGACATAGAGCGTCCGAATGGCGTTATCCACGCATATGTGGGGCTGCGTGAAATCATCTCCCGACTGGTCGGCAGACACATTCTGATTCTGGGAGAACGTGGTGCCATCATCGGTTGATCGTGCATAATACGTCTGAAACTTCGAGTTGGAACGTAGGTCGGTCCACACAACGTGAAGGATGCCGGAATTGTCCCTAATGATACTGGGCTGATACTGATATCGATAAGTTGAATCATTGACAAGCAGGCATCCGTCCCAGGTATTACCCCCATCGACACTCTTGCAGAATCGGATATTGCCTTCTGAGTCTCCCGTTGCATCTGCGAATACCAGGTAGACCTTGCTATCGTCATTCGGGTCGACAGCCAAATCCGCGCCCACACCCGGGGCAACTGCAGGACCCACCCGAGTGGCATTACTTATGATGGAAGTGGTACTGCCGCTATGTGTGTAAAGATCGTTGTTGGTCTCGTCAGCGAATATTAGAAGCAGCTTTGTTGAAGTCGCATAGATTCGGACGGGCCTCTTCTGACTGGAGCTTGGTGTATTAATCAAATACTCGGGCTGGAATGAGACGCCACCATTGGTGCTCTTGGCTATCCAAATGTTGTAACCGACAAAACTGCTCGCCGAATCCCGCGTGTAAGCCGAAAAGGCAACGAATACATTTCCATTCGGATCAGCCGTAACCACGGGCTCGATGGCGTTGTCTGTGCGGTAACCCTGATAGGCTACTCCGCTGCGAACTTGGATGGGCGAATTGAAACTGATGCCCCCGTCGGTGCTGCGGCTGTAATATGTTTCGGTGCCGCGCGCATCTGCACGCCACCATACTGCGTGCAGCCAGTTCCGGCTATCAACGTAGAGCCGATACTCAAAATTGCTGTAGCTACTATTTGGTATCGAAACCGGGGATCCGAATGAGACCCCACCATTGGTGCTTTTAAAGACCCCCAAGCTGCCATTAGAAGGTACGAGGAGGTAAATGCTGCCGTCAGGCCCGACCGCCAAATCGTGTACTTGCGCGAGGGCGCCCAAAACGGCTGCGAATGGAGTGAATTCTTCGCGAGTGGCTCCTCCTGACAGTGTCGTAAAGCTGACATCCGTTCCACTTGTCGTTCCGGCGCTGTTGGTGGCTACCACCCTGTAGTGGTAAATCTGACTTTGTGACAGCCCGGTGATATCCGCGGTCACATCTACAGGATTTGTTCCGCTGCCGATGGATTGACCACTCGTCGTATTGCCATATGACGTCGTTGTGCCCCACTCGAAAACAACTGTCGTCGCAATACCATTGGGATTCACCGTTGCATTCAGTGTCGCTCCATTGGAGGTCACACCGCTGGTGGCTAGCGCTACCACTGTCGGCGCAGTACCGCCAACCGTGATCGTGGCCGTGTTGCTATCGACGCTCCCATAGGCGTTGCTGACACGCACCCAGTAACTGGTCGATGTCGTCAAGCTTGGCGTCATGTAGCTGCTGCTTGTGGCTCCGCTCATTGGCTGGGATGTGTCGCCACTTGTGCCCCGGTACCACTGGTAGGTCAGAGGCGGTGTTCCTGTTGCCGTCACGGAAAGGGTTGCCGATGTGTTATAGCTGACGCTCTGGCTCTGCGGTTGCTGCGAAATGGTTGGCGGCGTGGGCGCCGCTCCAACCGCGATCGTAACGGTATTCGACCAGGCGGAGGTTATTGAGGTGTGCGTCGTGCACCGTGCCTGCGCCTTCACGCTGTAAGTGTTCGCTGATGTCCACGCATGAGATGCTGAGGATGAGCTGATCCACCCTGAGTTCGCCCCGTCGCCCCAGTCGAAGTAGTACTGCAGCGTGTGCCCGCTGCTCGACGCCGCTCCGCTGGCCGAATAGGTGTAGCTCGCGTTGGTGTAACCCTGCGTCACTCCGGTCACCGACGGAGTTGATATCGTCTCCGGTGTTGTGATCGTGACATTTACGGTATTCGACCAGGCGGAGGTTATTGAGGTGTGCGTCGTGCACCGTGCCTGCGCCTTCACGCTGTAAGTGTTCGCTGATGTCCACGCATGAGATGCTGAGGATGAGCTGATCCACCCTGAGTTCGCCCCGTCGCCCCAGTCGAAGTAGTACTGCAGCGTGTGCCCGCTGCTCGACGCCGCTCCGCTGGCCGAATAGGTGTAGCTCGCGTTGGTGTAACCCTGCGTCACTCCGGTCACCGACGGAGTTGATATCGTCTCCGGTGTCGTGATCGTGACATTTACGGTATTCGACCAGGCGGAGGTTATTGAGGTGTGCGTCGCGCACCGCGCCTGGGCTTTCACGTTGTAGGTGCCGGCCGAACTCCAGCTCTTGCTCGCGCTCGTCTGCCCCACCGACAGCCAGCCCGAATTGGTGCCGTCCCCCCAATCGAAAAAGTACTGGACCGAGTGGCCCTTGCTGGAGGAGGAGCCGCCCGTGCTGTAGGAGTACGAGGTTGATGTCTGTCCGCTTGACGTCCCCCAGGGCGTCGAAGGAGTCGACACGGTCTCTTGAGATTGAACGTCGATATCTATAGTGTTGGTAGCACCACCTTCTGTGGGAATAGCAGTATTCCACTGCTGGTCAGTACGCTGATAAGCAGCAAAAAAATGATAATGGCCCGATTTGGAAGGGATGAATGAGCCTGTATACGTGTATGACTGTCCGGGGGCCAAGCCGACGTTCAAGCTATGAGTGAAGTCTGGGCAGCCGTAGACGCAGTTATTATCACTCTCCCAACGGCCCCCAATGGTTACGACAAGAAAGTCCCAACGGGTGCTGGTATGGTTTGTGAGTGTGAACTGACCGTTGATTGTTTGATTAACAGTATACGGTCCTGGAGGTGGGGGGGCAACGCTGACGCTCGAGGTGATCGTTGGCTCGGTTTGCGTCGCCACCCAACCAATCTGTATCGGTGTATAACTGCAGAGGGCATCTGAATTTGACCGCATTATGCAGGCTACGGCATTTGGGTTACAGTACTCGCAATTTCCGTTGAGGGCAGCAGGTCGAGGTCCTGCGGAGGAACAAACGCCGCAAGAAGTGCAGCCGCCATATCCGGCTTTGTAGTACTCATCACAGGCCCAGAAAATGTGTCCGGTTTCGTGATTCAACACTAGACCGAACTGGCTAGCAACCCATCCGTCGTTGTTATAGAGCATCTGAACTAGGGGACCGCCTAGATAGGAATAGGCAGAATATCCATCGGTGAACGTGCTGGGGGCTCCAGGTGGGTTGTAAGCGACGAAGGCCGAATATGCCCAGTTAGTACCGACCCATCCCTTTAGCCAGGTGTTGAAAGCCTGCGCTCGATCAGTCTTGCTGCCGCTTGTGAATCCTAAATTGCCCAGAACAGCATTAATCCAGAGGCCATCGTCGCTAGAAGAGTGAAAAATGGGTTCGTAGCCTTGGTTCATCTGGGCAACGGTAGGACCATAACTGTAAACGGTGAAAGTCAGGTTTATTCCATATGAGGACGCCCTATTTGACCACCAAAAGAGCCCTGAGACCGCTCGATTGTAGGTAGCTACATAGTCGGCATTTGTCCAAGTGTAGAGGTTACTGTCGATGCTTCCGTTACTCTCAATGAAAAACAGACACACGGCTACGCTACCTGCCATAGAGTCACTGTTTCCGGGAACCGGTTCGGCCTCAGCGACGGGAATACCCATTCGGGAAAGGTTTTGAGCGTAGTCACTGCGATTTATATCGGGATGGGGACGTACATCATTGATCAACGGCTCACCTTGGACCGATTCGCCTGCTGCCAGCGGAGACAAGGTACCGGATGCCACGGAGTTGAAGAAGGACACAGCAGCCAGGGTTTGCTCGTCCTGATACTTAAGTAGCCTTGAATCAAGTGGCTCAGCAAAGATTTGTTCGATCCCAAACTGCCCGATCAATGTTCCTGCAAGCTGATGGGAGACCCAACCAAGCATTATGTGGGGGGGGACCAGAATTGCCACCTGCCCGCCTTGATTGACTACAAAATCGCGCGCTCGGTTAGCCGAAGCCACATCGTCGTTGCCCATTACAATCAAGGTGTATCCCTGCTGCCAGTTGTTAGGGACGGATGATACATGCCGATCTTGCTTTGTCATCACATAGTCGAGCTGATCTCCTGAGAAACCAAGAACAAGTAGAACAAGCAAAGCGATTGTAAGTCTGCTAAGTATATGCATGGCCTCGATGTCCTTGAGGCAAAATCAAATCTCCTGACGTGCCCCACGCTTCCGCAAAAGGAGCTGGATCAGACGACTGCTCGCACCCGCCTTGCTCAGTGCGATCATGCCTTCGGTGGAGAGGTCGAAATTGCGTTTTGTCTTCTGGATCTTCGACATGATCAGCTCCTCACCCACGGTCGGCCTTGCGGGAGCCGTCAACAGTAACCGTGATCTCTACGCCGCTCGCCTCGCTCACATTGCTTCGCGCCGTCTAGCAGCAGTCGTCTCCTGCCACAACTGTCCAGTGTCTCTCAATGAGCCTTTCGACCCTTCATTGCCTTATCGAAGGCAGGTCAAGCTGCTTTTGAGATTCTTCCCCTACTGTAACGTTACGAGTACTCGAATAACGCCCGTGCCTTGAGGAAGGGGATCGAGTGCCTTGCCGACTATTGCGCCAAGCATTCGCATCCTGTCCGTACCCTTCATCGCATGGCCCAAGGTTGAAGACGTGACCAACAGGTCTCCCCTTTCAATGGGACCGTTCTCCGCACTCACTTTGCAGGGCACAATGCCTACAACCGCCAGAGGGATTTCATCGGACGAATGTGGGTCGTAGACAGGATTCGGTGTTGCGAGCACTCCCGGCTTGGTGGAATAGATCCCAGCAACAGCGGTAGAATAAGGTTGGCTCGACCGGCGAAAGGACCTGGATTTCGCTTCATCAATGACCAGGACATCCCCCGGTTGGTAATCCTCTCTTGACCCAACTGGCATCACCGCTTCGGCGAAATCCGCACCGCTTGTTTGAGTGCCGCCGTTAAAAGGGAATTCAGGCATCTAAGTGGGTAATGAATCTGGGGGCCGGTCCCCAGACCCCGGGGATTTATCGCTTTTGTACCAATCCTGAGGTTGGGATAATGAAGCGGGGTGCCGTGTTGACACCCCACCTCAGCCTTGGTCCCCGAGTCGGCGCTCGGGTTGCTTCCCAGCATGGCCCTATCTTCCGCCCAAGCCGAGTGCAATTGTAATGGAGATCCGCCGAGCGGAGAACGACCGTTCAAGACCGACAGCTTTGTGCCCAGATTCTTGGGATCACCGATCCCTGCTATGTCGAACGTGTGGAATTGAAACTCGACGAAGGGGAAGTCCACGTTTTCCTGAACTATCCTGTTGGAACTCAGTGGGCGTGCCCTGAGTGCGGCACCTTGTGCAACCTGTACGACCACCAGCCCTCGCGGACTTGGCGGCATCTGGAGGCCCGCCAGTACAAAACGATCCTGCACGCGGATCCGCCGCGGAGCGATTGCGAGAAGCACGGGCCGAGAGTCGTAAAGCTGCCGTGGGCAGAACACCGGAGCCGGTTCACGATGTTGTTTGAACGTCCGGCGATCGATTGGTTGGGGGCGGCACTGAAGGCTAGAAGGCCGTTGCCAGGCACCTGGGTCTGAGCTGGGACGAAATCCACGGGATCATGGACCGGGCTGTGGAGCGAGGCCTGGCGCGACGCGAAGCCGAGCCGTTGAAGTACGTCGGCGTTGACGAGAAGGCATTCCGCAAAGGTCATACCTATCTGACGATCGTCAACGACCTGGAACGAGGCCGCGTCCTGTACGTGGCTGAGGAACGAAAAGAGTCAAGTCTGGACGGGTTTTGGCCGACGCTGATCGAGACACAGAAGGATGGCATCGAGGGCATGGCGATGGACATGTGGGACCCGTACATCAGCTCGGTGCGCAACCATCTGCCTGATGCGGACGAAAAGATCGTTTTCGACAAGTGCCATATTGCCCGGCATCTTGGAGAAGCCGTCGACCATGTTCGTCGGCAGGAACGAAAGAGGCCGGTTGTGGAAAGAGACGAACGTCTCGTGGGAACGAAATACCTTTGGCTCCGTAATCCGGCCAACTTTAACCGACGCAGCCTGGGACGAATTCAAATCGTTGCCGGAGAGCAATCTCAAGACCGCGCGCCTGGACCCTGAAGGAATCCGCGATGTCTCTGTTTGACTATGTTTACGAAGGCGCCGCCCAAAAGCATTTCATAATGGTGGTACAACTGGGCGACGCACAGGCGTCTGCAGGCGGTTATCGAAGTGGCCCACACCCTGAAGGCCAGACTCGTGAACATCCTGACGTATCTGAAGCACTGCATCACCAATGCGGCCAGCGAATCGGTTAATGCCAAGATCCAGTGGGTGAAGTACACGTCGCGGGGATTCCGAAACAAGCACAACTTCAAATCGGCGATCTATTTTCACTGTGATGGCCTGGACATGGCCCCGTTACCCACTTAAAACCCGGAAGAGCGCGCTGAACCCCGAAGAGCCAGATTGTTTTTGATTGACGATGGTGGACACTTTAGTGAGGATGTCAACTGCCAGTGTCGCTTCGCTCCGACGGTGTCCACGATCAATCGGAATCACTGTCCACGATCACCGGAATGCGCATCACCTTTTGTAGTCAGGATCCGCCTGAGTCCGTCGGTCAGGTAATCTTGAGGATTGGTCCCACGGCGGCGGCAACTGGTGATGATCGAGTAGATGACAGCGCTGAGCCAACTGGCATCTGGATGCCCGATGAACAGTCAGCGCTTGCGGCTGACCGCCGCGGGACTGATTCCATTCTCCACGGGGCTCTTGTCGATCTCGAAGCGACCATCGCCGAGATATGCTGTCCGAGTGTCCTACTCGTTAATGAAGTAGTGCACGGCCTTGCCCAGACTACTCTGACGCGACAGTGTATGGTTCAGTTCCTCCGCCCAAGCTCTTAGGGAACGCCATATCTGCGGCGTACCTTCCTGGCGCAGGGCGTGACGCTTGAGGGGAGGAAGCTCCATCCATGAGACTACGATAAAGGTATAGATAGTCGTCCACCTGTCGCTGGAGGTTGAAAAGCTTGGCTGCGCGGAGGGCTGCTCCATGTCTCATGCTTGTCCGCCTGTCGCGGTCTTTCCATAGCGTCAGTACACGTTCGGCCATAGCCACATCGTCGCCTCTGGGCACCATCCAGCCAGTCAGGCCCTCCTCCACTTGCTCAGGTACGCCTCCTACGGCTGTAGCTACAACCGGCAACGCACACGCTTGCGCCTCCAATACCGTGCAGGGAAAGTTGTCCGCGTTTGCCGCGTGCAGATATACATCGGCAGCTTGATAGAATCGGGCAACCCGCCGAGAATCGCGTACTATGCCGGGGAAAACCCGCCTTCCCCGAGTTTCGGAGGCGCGCATTCGCCCGCCTAAGCAAACGAACCAGATCTCCTCCCCAGGGATCAGTTCAGTCAACCGTTTGATCGCCTTCTCTATGGTCGGATAATCCTTGTAAGGGTTGGTCTCCTTGCCGCTCACCGCGACAAAGAGGCATATGAATGCATTCGCAGGAAGCCCCAGCTCGAGTCGTGCCGACTCCTTTTGTCCCGGCTGGAATATGTCCGTATCGATCGCGTTTGGAATTACACGCACCGAGTGCGCACCAAGCATCGAGCTTTCTACTTGAGATGCCATCCATTTGCTAGGGCACACTGAGGTGATTTAAGAACTTCTTCTATCCTTTTCACAACGAGATCCGTCGGCAGCCAATCACGTTTCAACCCATCTTATGTTAGATCGTTCTAATCGACAGCCGCTTTCGACATTACCATTTTAGCCAGCCCAGCGGCCATCCTTCTTGCTGCTGCATGTCAGCGGCGCTCTGGTTTGACACCCGCGCCTTGCCCCTGTGGATTTGAACCGCCGGTCCTCTTTCCGAGCGCGCTCCGAGCTTTCCAACCCGTCTCCGCATTTTTGGCTGGACATTCCTTCCGCCTTCGTGTAGCGTAATGTGGGAAAGCAGGAGGCCAGTCATGCTGCAATCCGGCCTGGAGTTTTCCGGCCGTACTTTCTCCGCGGCCGACCTCGATCTCATTCGCGAAATCACCCGCGATTTCCGCAACCTCAGCCTGACCGAATTGTCCAAAACCGTGTGCGAACTTCTGGACTGGAACCGCCCCACCGGGAAACTCAAATACGAAGAGTGCAGGGCGTTTCTCGAACACCTTCGGGATCAAGGTGTGGTAACGCTGCCGGGTCTTCGTCCGACAGGAGCTCCCGGTCCCCGCCGAATTGCCGCCACTCTTCAGAGCGACGCTCAAGCTGCTGTCACAGGAAGCGCCGGAGATTTCGATCCGCTGATTTTGCACTTGGTTCAAGCTTCGAACCGAACACTCAGCCCGTTGTTCAAACAGTACGTCGACCGCTACCATTACCTCGGCTATCGCATCCCTTTCGGCGCCCACCTGCGCTATCTCGTCGAGTCCCAGCAACTGCCGGAGCGGCATCTTGCCTGCCTGCAGTTTTCCAGTCCGGCCTGGAAGATGGCGCCCCGCGATGCCTGGATCGGATGGACTGCGGAACAACGGAAGCGCAACCTTCAATTCATCGTTTCCAATAGCCGCTTCCTCGTGCTGCCCTGGGTCAGCGTCAAAGGATTGGCAAGCAAAATCCTTTCTCTTGCAGCTCATCGACTGCCTGAAGATTGGGAAAAGCTCTACGGTTATCGGCCTCTCCTCCTGGAGACTCTGGTGGATCGTTCCCGTTATCGTGGTACGTGCTACAAAGCCGCCAACTGGATTCACCTCGGCGCCACTCAGGGCCGAGGGCGCATGGATCGTGAGCATGCCGCTCACGGCCAAGCCGTCAAGGACATTTATATCTACCCTCTGTGCCGTCATGCTCGAGAACGGCTCCGCAGCGCGGCGCCTCCCACGTTCATCGATCGCGATGAAGCGGAGACATTTCTATGAGTGAAGCGGCTGTCTTTAGAGGATTTCGAATGCGGGACTTTCACAAATAAAAACGGGTTCCCGGAGAGTATCTTACTTGGCCGTAAACCCTCTCTGGAAACCCTGGAGCTTGCCAGGTGAGCGGACTCACCCAGTTCTCTATCGCCAATATCATCACCAAGCTCAAGGAAATCAATCCCGCCATCAACTGGTCGCGTTGCAAACTGTTTCCCAAAGAAGAAGCCCGCTGGTTTTCGCACTACCGATTCCGGCCGCAATATGTCCATGTCAACGACGACGGATCCGTCCGCGGCGGCCTCTCTCAATGGGTCGCTTCCGTCATCGATTTCTCTTTTGTCCGTTCCATCGCCGCCGACGCCTACTCCATCTTCGGAGGCCCCTGCTACGATCCCATTTCGTTTTTTCTTCTCGACCTGTTCCGCTATCTCGACAAAATGTCCGACGTCAAACATTTCTGCGGCATCCTGCGTGACCCCAAGCAGGGGCAATCCTATCGGGGCCTTGCCGGACTTCGCGACGAGTCGATCCCCTGCCGCGCCACCTTCACCAACTTGCGCGCCCGCCTTGGAGAAAGCCGCTATCGAGGTGATTTAAGAACTCCTTCTACCCTTTTCACATCGAGATCCGTCGGCAACCAATTGCGTTTCAACCCATCTTTCGTTAGATCGCTCTAATTGACAGCCGCTTTCGACATTACCATTTTGGGCAGCCCAGCCGATATCCTTCTTCCTGCTGCATGTCACTTCTTCTCTGGTTTGACACCCGCCTTCCCCCCGTGGATCTAAACCACCGGCCCTCTTTCCGAACCCGCTCCGAGCTTTCCGTTCCGTCTCTGCATTAATGGCTGGACATTCCTCCCGCTTTCCTGTAGCTTAATGAGGGAAAGCAGGAGCCCAGTCATGCTGCAATCCGGCTTGGAATTTTCCGGCCGGTCTTTCTCTGCGGCTGACCTCGATCTCATCCGCGAAGTCGCCCGCGATTTCTCCGACCTCAGCCCGACTGAATTGTCCAAAACCGTGTGCGAGCTTCTCGAGTGGAAACGACCCACGGGGAAACTCAAATATGAAGAATGCCGGGCGTTTCTTGAGCATCTTCGGGATCAGGGTGTGGTAACGCTGCCGGGTCTTCGTCCGACAGGCGCTCCCGGTCCTCGCCCAATTGCTACCACTGTTCAGAGCGACGCTCAAGCTCCTGTCACAGGAAGCGCCGGAAGTGCCCTCAGTTTCTTCAAATACTCGAGGTCGAGGCCCGTATAGCCGCCCGGCTCGATGAAGGCCATATTGCTTCCCGAAGCCTTTACGAAGATTATGGGGACTGATTCGCCCAGAACATTGGTGTGGAACGTCTTTACCGAATTATTTCCTCCCCCGTGAAGAACCAGGCAATCTTGTGAACCGATGATTACGGAAAGGTAGGTTCTCAGGGCGAGGTCTTTCCCCCACTTCTTACCGTATCTAGCAACATATTCAGCGGCGGTAAGGTCACACCAGTGGTTCTTCATGGGACTCATCCCATTTCAGGAACAGATCCGCCGCCTTCATGATGTCCATCTCCGGATCCATCTCCTCGATGCTGAGCACGACGAACTCCATCTCGTCAGATCCAAAATACCCGGTCCGGCGGGACGGCCAGCGCTTCAAGTTGCTCCCGGATCTGATCGGTTTCTCCGAACGACATTACCACCAGTCGACCGAATGGGCTGCCGTTGATATCCGTCGCGTGGAGCAAGGGGGGATCGTACACAGGAACGTCGAAGAAGCGCTCCCGCCCCTGGTCGTCGACGACACCAACGAGTTGCAGGTCCGTGCCTTGCAAGCAGATGTAACCGACCTCCGCGACTTCGCCGGATCCGTAAAAAACGATGCTCTTGCCAGTTGGAAGCCCATCAGGGCCGCGGCCGTCGCCTGGTAGCTCTGCGGACAAAGCCGCGAACCGCTCGCGGATGCGGTCGCGCGCCTGCGCGTAGAACCGGATGGAATTCTGCAATGCGGCGCGCGACATGCGGGCCTTTTCTGCGATCCCCGCGGGCGTCATGAAGTACAGTACACGGTTTCGCTTGATCCGGATGATGCGCACCCAGCCCTTGCGGACAAGACGCCGGACAAGCAGATTTGTCAGTCCCAAGGCAATTCCCAGGTCGCGCGACAGTGATCGCTGGGAAACGGAGTTGCCCGCCTCGATTTCGGTAAGGATCTGGTGGGTGTACTGATCGTGTGAATTCATGCGGCCGGATAGACTCCGTCCCCCTCACTCACATGGGAGTGACAGGATCAGCAAGCGTTCCGTCCCTGGCGTTCACGAAATGAACGCTCTATCCTAAAAGCGGGTGCACGCAAATGTCAAGGTAAACCTGCGCGGGACCGCCACTGTGGTATCTGCTTGCCTCGATTTATCTTTGCAGCCCTCTCGATCGGGCAGGTATCGATTTGATTTCGACTCCACCGGCCTACGCCAGATTCCTGCCCTGCTTCGCGATTGGCCATCGCGAGACGTTCGTTGAGGTTCTGCAGCTCTAGGCAACATGCTAGCGGATGCTGCTTCCGCAGGCGCCGAACGAATTTGTGCCTAGATACGGGCGACAAGCTGGTGATGAAATCGTGTGTGAGAGCCGACGAATCCGCTTTGCTAAGGAGTAAACTTCTTCTTTTTTGAGGTTTGCTTTCGAACTCGAACCACAAGGACCTCGAAGACCTCAAATCGAGATATGGAAGAGCGCAAAGACCAACCAACCTTCTTCTTACAGCTTCACCCCTTGACTTGCAGTGGGGGAATGTATGTAAGCCATAGAAAACATTACGATTCCTGTTACACGTAGTTGCTATTTTACGAGATAGACTTTGGAAGTGTCAATTGCTTTTGTTCGTCAGTTGCTTTCATTCACCGGACCCAACATAAATGGGAACACGATCCACTTATCCATTGACACCAACGGGACTAAGGCAATATCTTACAACTCCCTGAGTGGAATTTTGATAAAGTTGGGAGAATCTTCGTGACCGACCAAATGCCTGACGAACATCAACTTGTCGTTCGCGCCTATCCGGATCAAGACGACAAAGAATACCAAGAGCCGAGCCTCCTCGATGGAATACGATTTCTCTATCAGAGACGATTCAGGCTGGCGGTGAGGTTTATCGCCTTTTTCGGAATCGGCGTCATCGGCTTTCTTTACTATCGTTTCACTGCGCCGCTGCTCGTTGAGGGGACAGTTGGCCTTACCTTCCGGGGTATTGAGCGGCACGAGTATCCCACGGGGAAGAAATTCAATGTCGAGGACTTTCGCAGCCCGGATTTGCTCACAAAAGCCTTGAGCGACGCGGGGATTCCAAAAGAGATCATTGACGTCAGAGGGTTAGCCGCCCAACTCTCTGTTGCCCCCGTCATACCGGGCGACATCCAGGCGATCTGGAAGAAGCAAGAAAAGGATGGTGTGAAGAAGGACGAGTACTATCCGAACGAATTTAACATCGACATTCAGATCAGCGGGCTGAGCAACCCTCAGCGGCTGCGACTGTTCGATGCTCTTATAGCGAACTATCAAGAGCGGGTCAAATACGAACAGGAGGCGGCCTTGAGCTTCGTCGGCAACTCCGACACCTCCTATGAAAAACTCGCAACGAGGTATGATTTTTGGGATATCCCGGCACTCTTCCAGGGCACCTATCGATCGCTCAATGAGCGGGTGAGCGCACTCATTACCGTGTCGCTCCAGTACCAGGATCCCAAGTACCAACTGGCTTTTCGAAACGTTGCCAAAGAGCTCAACACCTGGTTCACAACGCGACTCCAGGCCCTCGAGGCCGTGACCTACCAGGGACGGCTGGTGAAGAATCGGGACATCATGATCCAACGGATTCAATACCAGATCGAGGATGCTGACATTCAAATCAGACAGAAGACTCAGGAGGCCAGCGAAGCCGAGCGTCTACTTGGGCTCATCGAACAGCCAAGGGCCGTTCTTGCCAGCCAGCTCAGCAACAAGGAAGGTTTGCCCGTCATCGACGCAAGCGCTCTTGATAGGCTGGTCAAAAGCGATTACGTCGGACCCGTAGTAACGCGAATCTCCAAGTTGCAGCAGGAGACCCAGGTTCTGGAGGCTGACAAGACCCGGTTGCAGAAGCAACTTGCCTGGCTCCCGAAGGCCAGCAATGTCGATATCAAACAGCTCCCGCCAGGGTACAAGGAGTTGATTCAGACGCTCTCATCCGAGCTCAATACGATCATTCAGAATTATGATCGTCTGCTGGATGAATACTTGACAGCGACAATTACAAGCTTGGTTAGCGTCAAACAGTCGCCCATTATCACCCGCGAAGGGTACTCGTCCACCCCGGTCCTTGCCGGGATTGTTTTCATGAGCTTCTTTCTGGCCATATTTATGATCGCTGTCGAGCACCTGTTCCAAAAGGCGAAGCAACCGGCGACAACGCCCAAACAGCAAAGCGCTGGGAACTGAGAAAAAGGGCGAACTGCTAAGACTACCGGGACCGCCAAATAAACCGTTTGCAGTTCAGGCCGCGGCTTGGGATTAGCCTCACCAGAAGGTTGATCAAGACTCCCAGGCTCCGCTGGACGGATATTGGATCGGCCAGCCATCCGACCGACATCTGCAACGTCGAACCGCGAAGGTATGAGGTGATTTCTTTGGGGTCTTCGTGGTTCGGGTTGTTGCTTCTGTGCCGCGCTCGGTCACCAGGCCAGCAAGAGGACGCGTGAACCCCATTGGCGATCGATTCCCCGACCCCAGGGGCCGAGGTTTCCGGCGCTGCGCAATTACTTGCCCGACGTAAGCTTTCGATGATAAGAATATCGATGCCGCCGTGGGCGACCACGGATTTTGCCGGCGGAGACACTGTCAATGGAGCACCGATGTATTGCCATAGCTCGGGTTGCCTATGCGGAGCTGCTCAAGCAGTCTCTCGGCCTGATCGTCGAGCGCTTGTCGGCTCTGCCGGAAGTGGAGCGAATCAGCGTGTTCGGCTCCTATGGAGCCGGAATTTCGCGAACGTGTGAAGAAGTGGTCGATTCTGGACGGATACTATGTCCCAACTCGCTATCCCAACGGCTTGCCCGGCAGCATCCCGGCTCGCGTCTACACGCGCGATGCCGCACAGGAGGCAGTGCGGCTAGCCGAAGAAGCCGTTCTCTTTGTGCGCGACTTGATCTCCGAGAAAACCAAACCAGAAAGGCGTTCTCGAAGACCTCGCGGAACTTGAAGCAATCTCTGCGAGGCCATTGTGGCTCGGGTTGTTGCATTTCTGCCCTGTGCTATTAGCCGGTCATGCGATGACGTCCGCGATGCGCTCGCCGGCTTTTCCGTCCCAGAGTGGAGGCGCGGTTCCGATCTTGCCTTTTCCTGAGAGGATCCGGCCCACTTCCATCTTTAACTGATCCATGTCCCGGCCGACAAGTATGTTGCTCCCCAACTGGACGGTCACTGGACGCTCTGTGTTTTCCCTCACCGTAAGGCAGGGAATGCCGAGAAAAGTGGTTTCCTCCTGAATGCCGCCGGAGTCGGTGATCACGAACGCAGCTTTCCGTTGGAGGCCGAGGAACTCAAGGTAGCCAACCGGTTCCACAATGTGAAGGCGCGGCGAAAGGCTGTCGATTGCTATCTCGCGCATCACCTCGCGCGTGCGGGGGTGCACGGGGAAGATGACGGCGATCTCTCCGGCGATTTCACTCAAAGTCTCCAGGATCCTGCGCAGCTCTGCGGGATCATCTACATTCGACGGGCGGTGCAGGGTGACGACCGCATACGGTTGCCCCACCAGTGACAAGTCTTCCAAAAATCCAGGCGCGTCGGCGCGGGGCAAAAGGCGAATGAGTGTATCAATCATCACGTTGCCGACAAGGTGGATCTTTTCCGGGGAGACACCTTCCTGGAGCAGGTTCTTGTTGCCGTCGATCGAGGGCGTAAAGAGGTAGTCCGCCAGCCGGTCCGTGAGAATGCGGTTGATCTCTTTCGGCATGGTGCGATCGAAGGATCGCAGTCCCGCTTCGACGTGGCCGATGGGAACGAGCAGTTTGGAGCACACCAGGGCTGCCGCAACCGTGGAGTTCACGTCGCCGTAAACAAGCAGCAGGTCGGGCCTGTTGTCAAGGACGACCGGCTCGAGATGCTGCATGATCTCGGCTGTCTGCTGTGCATGACTCGCCGAACCGACGCCCAGGTTGAAATCCGGCTCCGGGATCTCGAGCTGCTGAAAGAACACGTCCGACATGAACGCGTCGTAATGCTGCCCAGTGTGAACGAGGATCTGACTTACCTTGTCGCGGCGGGCCAGCGCCCTCCGTACAGGAGCTACCTTTATAAAATTGGGTCGCGCCCCGACGACGTGGAGAATCCTCATGGCCTCTTGACCTCGTTCCTTTATCGTATGACAGGCAATGAGGATTCAACGAAAATCTTTGCGCCGTACCTTGGTGGTAAAAATCCTTCCCGACCCGAACAAGATCCGCGAGTGAGCAGCACAAGGTTTGATTTTGATCGGGAAAGCCTGCATTATGCTTGGTTTTGCTGGTGATTTATGATTATCGCGGCAGATGAGGCCATACCATACTTGCAGGCGGCGTTTTCCCGCGTCGGAGAGCTGAGGCTGTTTTCAGGCAGATCTGTGCGCCCTTCTGACGTGCGCGAAGCCGATGCCCTCATCGTACGCTCGGTGACGGAGGTCGGCGCGGATCTGCTGGAAGGGAGTTCGGTTCGGTTCGTCGGTACCGCGACCATCGGCATGGATCACATCGACCTGGATTATCTGAAGGCGCGCGGCATCTACATCGCCAATGCGGCAGGATGCAACGCGAAATCGGTGGCGGAATATGTCATAGCCGCGCTGTTGGAAACCGCAGAAGTCAAAGGCTGGAGATTATCTGGAAAATCCATTGCCGTCATCGGTGTCGGGCACATCGGATCTCTGGTCGAAAAAATGGCGGCTGCGCTCGGCATGGAGGTGCTGTTGTGTGATCCACCGCTCCGGGAGAGTACAGGAGACGAACGTTACCGTTGTCTCGACGAAGTGCTCGACGCTGACGTTCTCACCCTGCATGTGCCGCTGACCACAGAAGGCCGCTATCCGACCTGGCACATGATCGATGGCGGCGTCCTGCAGCGCCTTTCTCCGCGGCAGTATCTCATCAATACCGCGCGCGGTGCCGTCGTCTCCGGCTCTGACCTGAAGCGCGCGTTGCGCGCGCGGCGGATCGAGGGAGCCGTACTGGACGTGTGGGAGGGTGAACCCCAGATCGACTACGATCTTCTTGACATGATAGACCTCGGCACACCTCATATTGCCGGCTCCGGTCTGGACGGCAAGGTATGCGGCACGGCAATGGTGCTGGAGGCGCTGTGCCGCTTCTTTGGTATTCAGGAGAGGTGGGACAGCCGAGGTATATTTCCTCAACCGCAACGGTTACGCCCTCAGGGCGGAGTGGAGGGCCAGAGCGCCGTTCGATCCGTGGTACTCCAGGCCTACGACATCCGCCGGGACGACGCAAGACTGAGGGCTTTAAAAGGCATGCCGGAAGATGCAGCCGCAGAGAGCTTCGACGGTCTCCGCATCGATTCTCCATTGCGTCGCGAGTTTACTCATTTCGTTGTCGAACTGGCCGGGGAAAGCAGCCTGGCCTCAATGTTCAAAGCGCTGGGGTTCCAGGTCGTCAATCCTGTACTCACTCCGAGCAACCACTAGGAAAAAGAGGATGCACCTTCACATGGTGAGCTCTGCCCGACAGGTTCTCGAGGGCGTGTTTGTCGCGTTCCTTTCCTGGAAAGGTGTGACTGCGGCTCTGCCGTTCACCGCGACTGAATGGGACGGGATCGCCTTGGTGATATCGACGTAATTTTCATTGCGCGCGGGGCAGGTGAGGCTTAGGATGTGCGGTCGGCTGACGCGTGCAGGTCTCGGGCTCCTTTGTCCGGCAGCTGTTAGAGCTACGATCTCATTTGGCGCGAGACTTCATATACTCAGATCGAATGAAGACAAGGGATCAGCGGGAAGGCGTCGCATAGAAAGGACAAGCCAAGGGCTGCGCTCCTTGAAATCCCTGCGGGACTTCAGAAGCCAGGAGTCAGGAGCCAGAAGTCAGCAGCTGCAAGCTTCCAGCTGCCGCGATAAACTTCTCCTGGGGCCTGTTTTAGCAAAAAACGTGAACAAGATTCGCGTTTTGAAAAAGAGAGATTTTAATACATGCCCGATCCACAGAATCAGAAAGCAGAATCGTTGCTGGGGCGTCGGATTCCTGCCGCAAAAATCCAGTTCTTACCGGAGGACCGCGTTTGGATCGCCGAGCGGATCCAGGAAGTGCTGGCGAGCGGGCAGCTCACGTTGGGCCGCTATGGGGCTAAATTCGAGCAGAAGTTTGCCGCCTCTTGCGGCGTGCGATACGGCGTGGCGGTAAACAGCGGAACTAGTGCGCTCGAAATCATTCTCCGATGCCTCGAGGTCGAGGGAAAGGATGTGCTGGTACCGACCAATACGTTCTTCGCGACCGCAGCCGCAGTAGTGCATGCGGGCGGAAATCCCGTCCTGGTGGACATGGATCCTGAATCCTTCGCCGTGCGCCCCGAGGACGTGGAGAAGAGGCTCACGCCGAAGGCCGCGGGGGTGATCGTGGTGCACATAGGCGGCCTGGTTTCCAGACGCATGCCGGAGCTGGTCGACCTGGCTGCGCGCAAGCGGATCTGGCTCGTCGAAGACGCCGCCCATGCCCACGGGTCCTCCCTCTCCGGCATCAGCGCCGGCGCGTTCGGCATCGCCGGAGCGTTCAGCTTTTATCCGACCAAAGTCATGACTTGCGCCGAAGGAGGCATGATCGTGACCAACGACTCCAGGGTCACCGATGAAGCCCGCATTTACCGGGACCAGGGGAAGGCCAGCTTTACCCAGAACGCCCACGTGCGCATGGGCTACAATTGGCGCATGTCCGAGCCTCACGCCATCATTGGGCTCAAACATCTGGAGCGCCTCCCCGCCATGGTCGCCGACCGGCAGAGGATCGCCGCCATGTACGACCAGGCGCTCGCGGGCATGCGCAACCTGAGCACGCTGGCCGTGCCCGCGCGTGGAGTGTGCAATTATTATAAGTACATTGCCGTGCTGCGTGAGCCGCGTGATCGTAAGGAGTTGAAGTCTCAGTTGCGCGAGCGTTTCGGCGTGTCGCTGGCGGGGGAGGTCTATGAGGAGCCTCTGCACAAGCAGCCCGTGTTTGAAAAATATGCCTCCGGCGCGTTGCCGGTTTCAGAAGATCTGTGCGCCAGACACATCTGCCTGCCGATCTTTTCCGGCATGGCGGATGACGAGGCGCGCCAGGTAGTTCACGCGCTCGCGGAGACCATTGGCTGAAGGGAGATCGTAATGCAGAAAGCCGTCGTAACCGGAGGTAGTGGCTTCATCGGTTCGCACGTCGTGGACGCGCTGAAAGATGCGGCTTATGATGTGACCGTTTTGGATTATCGCGTTAGCCCGCACCGATCCGACGTCGGTTTCGAGGACGTCGATCTCCTGGACCTTTCGTCAGTGCTCGCGGCGACGCGCGGGGCCGACCACATCTTTCACCTCGCAGCGGTTTCCAATGTCAACTACGCGTACAAGCATCCTGTCTACACGACCGCCCTCAACGTCGTGGGCACGGCCAACGTGCTCGAGGCCGCGCGCATCAACGGTAATGCCCGCGTCTACCTGGCTTCAACGGTATGGGTTTATAACGGGTCGCCAAACGACGAACCGGTCGATGAGGCCGCCCCTTTCTATCTGGATGGCGCCGGCCACATATACACCTCAACCAAGATGGCGTGCGAGATGATTTGTCATAACTATGCCCAGCTCTACAAGGTCCCCTGCACGGTCCTTCGGCTGGGCATACCTTACGGACCGAGGATGCGCGAGGAGCTGCTCATCCCGATTTTCATCAAGAAAGCTCTCAACAACGAACCCCTGACTATCGCCGGGAAAGGAGCCCAGTTCCGCAGTTTTATCTACGTGCGCGACCTGGCCGACGCCCACGTGCTCGCCATGTCGGATGCCGCCATCAACCAGACGTACAACGTCGAGGGGTCGCGAAAGATCACGGTGCTCGAGGTCGCCGAGGGCATTCGCAAGAACATCGGCGACCACGTGAAAATCGAGTTCGTCCCCGAGCGCCCCGGAGATTTCGGCGGCAAGGAGGTGTCGGCTGAGAAGGCGTGCCGGGAGTTGGGCTGGAAACCGGGCGTTCAGTTCGAAGATGGGTTGAAGCGCACCATCGATTGGTTCCGCGCCAAGTGGGGGAAATAGCAAACCGCTGCCTTTGTTTCTTGGAGGTCTTGGTGTCTTCGTGGTTCGTCTTTCGCTTAAAACCGTTGGGCAGAAGCTACCGACGCGCTCTGAGGATGGGCATGGATAAGCGATGAAGATGAAAACGCCGCCGGCATCGTTGCCTCCGCAATCCCAAGCAACACGCGACACGGTCGCAGGGCCAGATGCGGCCCTTGATGCGGCGGCGTCTATCGGGACGCGGCCAATCCCCGAGATCTCCGTGATCATCCCGATCTTCAACGAGGAGACCAATATACCGGCCCTGCACCATCGGGTTGCAGAGAGCCTTGCGGCTCTGGGAAAGACTTGGGAAGTTGTTTTCGTGAACGACGGTTCCACCGACCGGTCCGGAGAGCTGCTCGATAAGGCGGCTGATGAAAACGAGCACTTTACGGTCGTCCACTTCCGTCGCAACTTCGGGCAGACCGCAGCCATTTCTGCCGGCATCCGCTACGCTCGTGGCGAGATCATTATCCCCATGGACGGAGACTTGCAGAACGATCCGCGCGACATCCAGCGGCTGCTTGATAAGATGGCCGAAGGCTATGAAGTGGTTTCGGGTTGGAGGAAGAACCGCAAGGATCCTCTAACGAAAAGAATCCCCTCCCGCCTGGCCAATGCGGTTATCTCTGCCGTCACGGGCGTGCGGTTGCACGATTATGGCTGTTCGCTGAAGGCATACCGCCGCGAGGTGCTGAAAGACGTCTTCCTCTATGGCGAGATGCACCGCTTCGTGCCTGCGTATGCAGCGATGCGCGGCGCCCGCGTGGCCGAGATCGTGGTGGAACACCGTTCCAGAGCGGGAGGCAAGTCGACGTACGGGCTCGAACGGATCGGCAAGGTCCTGTTGGACCTGATCGTAGTCAAGTTTTTCCTTTCGTTTATGAACAAGCCCATCCACTTTTTCGGCGGCCTGGGCAGCCTCTGTATGCTTGGCTCGTTCCTTTCTCTGCTTGCGGCGGTCGTTTTCAAGCTGATCTCGCCGGACAACCCTTGGGGTCCTTTCCAGCACGAGGATTTCCTAGGGACGCCGCTGCCGCTTATTGCAGTCTTGCTGGCCGCGCTTGGAATTCTCATGATTCTGCAAGGCGTACTAGCGGAGATGGTGATGCGCGCCTACTATGAATCGCAAGGGAAGGATCCTTACGTTATACTGCGTGTCCGCCGGGGCAGCAAGAGTTAATACGGTGACAGGCTTCGCTGTCCCAAGCTGTGAAGAATCCTCAACTGACTGTGCGTTCCAGAGCGCGTGGACAGCGTTGCCTGTCACCGTATTATTCACCGCGGGACGGATCTTGGCAGAAGTGTATTGCTTCCAACGGTTTTGTCGTCAAAGCTGCGGTCAAGGTGAGACTTGGCCTTGGCCGCCCTGGTCTGAATCACCATCTCCCCTTGCTTCGAATGTAAACATGAAATGCATGATCATAATTGACCGCTATTCTATCCCCGTTTTCACCCAAAACAGCAAGCGGAGTGCTCCCGTTCAACTTGTGAATAAAGGAGTTCCGGAAACTGTAACCACGAACTGCTCTCTGCAGGTAATTCCGGATTTTCGGTTGACTTAGCAATTAGGAGTTTGCTAGAATGAGTTGCTCTTTTTTCCTTTAAGGCAGACATCTGCCTTGCGCAACAGCACTTGACTGTACTGTAAGTGAGAGGGCGAAGCTGTCCCTAAGGCAACTCAAGAACCTCCGCGTGATTTGGAAACCTCGTTGAATTTCCGGTACTGGTATCCCGGTCGCCTGTCGGGGAAATCGTAATCATGCGGGTCCGTCTTCATCCGCATGCGATCGACAGGCTAAGTGAGAGGCTTGGTCTTATGAGATTGACCTATGATCCGCGTTACAATGTGGCGTATATAAAGCTCTTCGAGAAAAGCACGGAAGTTGAGACCATTAAGATCAGTGACCAGTTGAACGTGGACATCGCGCCCGACGGAAGGGTATACGGCATCGAGCTTCTCAACGCAAACGAGCAGTTGCTGGCGGCCGACGGTGGCGTACTCGAAGTGTTTAACGAAGCGTTGGGAGACCGCAAACAGATTGTCCTCAGTCGGTAGTGTTGCTGTATTCGTGTCGGCGTCCGCCGGCGTTCTTCCGCGACCCATTTCTTCGGTTGCTCAAAACCGTCCAGCACCTGGTTTCCTCCCGGGATTCGCAATGGCCGTTGTTGGTCAGGTGCATGCATCTCGCACATTTGAGTTCCGACTGATGGAAAGTTCAGATCATCTTCACTATAATGGCAACAAATAACGGGGCTTGGTTATGGGCCATCTCTCCATTGAGATTCCTGAAGACGTTCTGGAAGCGATGAAGCTGCCTCCAGTTGAGGCTGCTGCTCGGCTGCGCACGGAACTGGCTTTACGGCTTTACGAAAAGCGATTATTAAGCTTCGGGAAAGCGCGCAAGCTTTCCGGAAAGACCCGCTGGGAGTTTCACGAGCTTCTGGGCGAACAGGGAGTCGCGCGAACCTACGATCAAGAGGAACTGGAGCAGGATCTGGATACGCTCAGGAGATTGGGGTGACAGCCGTCAGCAATTCGTCGGTTCTGATTGCTCTCAGTTCCCTCGGGCAATTGGCTTTGGTCCAGCAACGGTTTCCCTCTGGGATCCTCATTCCAAACGCAGTTTGGCGTGAAGTTGTAGAGGAGGGCGGCGACCGTCCTGGTGCGCGCGTGGACTGTCCCCGATTTTTTTCGGGAATCGGCTGCCGATATTCTTCGTGAAGATGAGTGATCGTTCTTCTTGCCGTCCGTCCGCGTTTTCCTACGTCCAAAATGCTTTTTTCTTCGCTTACTTACGCCGGAGACGAAGCTACAGTACCGGTGAGGGCCGAGCGTTTCTATCAGGAATTTGGCCGCAGCCAGCGGGCCAGGTCGGAACGGGAAGTGAATTCGAGCAGCGCCTCGCCAAGCGCTTCGATCCGGGAAAGGTTGAGCTTTCGGATGGCTCTCTCTTGGGAGGCGGTCAAAGCTCCAAAGCGGCGTCTGAGCATCCTCAGGACTAGGTCAACCTCGCCCTGTTGCCGTCCTTCCTGGCGCCCCCTATGGATTCCCTTCTGGAGACCTTCCTGGCGGCCTTGGCGGCGGCCCCTGATGATGCCAAGCTCGATGAAGGGATTGGTTAGTTGAATGACCTTTTCTTTTGTCATATCTAGCGATACTTTACTCATTTCTCTCTCCAATTGCAAAGCCTCCCGGATACTGAGCCGCTGGTATTCTGAAAAAAAGCCGGCCACGAGCTCCTTGTCTTCCTGGCCGATGGGAGTTTGAGCCAATTTGATGAACAAATCGCGCGTCAGCCTGACTCGTTCCGTTGGGTTGAGCTTCATCCTGGCGGCGAGCGCCAGGGCGGCGGGGTTTGGCAGTTGGAGGTAGGAGTCGGCTTGCATGCGCCCCAGGTCGATGACGTCGAATTTGAATCGCAGCACCCATCCATTAGGGAAGTCGACACGGACGGGAGTGAGGCGGACCTGCGGCGGCTCCTTGTGACTCAGGACGGCGATAGGATAAACGGGAAGCTCGAAGTCTCGCCAATCAAGCATGAAGTATTCGAGCATGCGCCTGCCCAAGCCTGGATCAGGTTGGGCTTGGTGTTCGAGGTGAATGAGGAATGCAGCAGCTTCTCCTCGGAAGCGGGTCTTAATGAGCAAGTCTCCGGTACGTTTTCGGCCCTCGATGGTGAGTCGCTCCTTGTCGACAAATTCCAGCACGTTGAAATCGACGAATTTGGCTACATCGGGAAGGAAAGCGTCGAAGAAGCCGCGCAGGATCGCGGGCGACTTCAGGAGCATTTTGAAGAGCGCATCATGGTTCATGGCCTCGCCCGACGCGTATATTGTTTCGACCGCGCAGGGGCCATTTCATGAAAAGTTACCCACGCCAGTCTGCCAGCGTCCGCCGGCGTTCTTCCGCGTCCAGTTTTTCAAGATCATTCACGCCGCCCTGAGCGTTTTCCCTGGTTTTTGATATAGTTCCGGGTATGGATGCTGCTGAATTTCCCCAACGTGAGCTAGCCTCCCTGGCGCAGACCTATGGGATTCGTATGCTTCTGCTCTTCGGCTCAGCCGTTTCCGGACGCGAACATACGGATAGCGACGTCGACCTCGGCTTGCTTCTGAAGAATCCGAATCTCGGCTACAGGGAACGAGCTGCTCTTCAGAATGAGCTGCAGCAGATGTTCCCTGAACGAGAGGTCGATCTGGCGATCCTCAACCACGCCGATCCGCTCTTCCTGAAAAAGGTGACGGAACAATGCATGTTGATCTATGGGGATACGTCCGAGCTTCAATCGTTGAAGATGTATGCTTTCCGGCGCCACCAGGATCACAAGCGGTTCCTGGAGATGGAGCGCCGCTATGTGAAGAGCTACCTCGCAAGGATCCTCAACCGGCCATGATCGACCCAGACTTGGTATTCAGGAAGATGAATCTCATAGGGCCGGATTTGGAGAAGATCATAGCGCTTGCGGCCAGAGACTTGGAGGGCTATCTGGCGGATTCCACTCTCGAGGATTTGGCGGAACGTTATCTGGAGCGTGTGATTGGGCGGATGATCGACATCAACTTTCACCTGATTACCGAGTCGGGGCTGCCGCCGCCGAGGGATTATTACGATTCGTTTTTAAAGCTCGGCGAAATGCATATTCTGCCGTCGGATTTGGCCAGGCGGGTGGCTTCTTGTGCGGGTCTACGCAATAGGATCGCCCACGAATACGATGCGATCGATCCCATTCAGGTCCATGGGGGATTGAAGGCAGCGGCCACGGACATACCCGAATACTTGCGTCACATCGAATCGTATCTTGAGCGGCACCGTGACTCGGGGTGACACGCAATAATCTTGTAAGGATCCGTTTTGTAGCCGTCCGCCCGCGTTTTCCCGCATCCTCTACTTTTTCAAGTGCGCGGTTTCTGCTGGGGCGCTATAATATTGTTACTATATATATCCAGGCTGCAATGCGCCATGCGACATACGAAATTCTGCCGGATCGAACCTTCTACGGTGAGATAGCGGGTTTTGCGGGAGTTTATGCAAACGCGCCGACGCTCGAGCAATGCCGCGAGCAACTGCAAGAGGTCTTGGAAGGCTGGATTGTGCTGGGACTTCGTCTGGGGCACACGCTGCCTGAGGCGGATGGGATCCGACTGGATATAAACGCAGAAGTGGCCTGATGCCTGCCTTTGGGCCGATAAAACGAAGGGAACTCATCGCTTTCCTGAAAGTGAAAAACCAGTGCGGGTCCGTGGGCTGGAGATGATCGTTGCCTAAGCTCGCACCTCTTTCCTGGCGGGAACTGGTGAAGCGGCTGTGCGAACTTGGGTTTGAGGGACCGCTGGGAGGGGATTCACTAATCGGATTCAACCTGCTAGAATGCATTTGCCAATGGAAACCAACAGTGACTACAATCGTATTACGGTCGAGCCTGGAAAACGCTCCGGCCAGCCTTGTATTCGGGGTCTCAGGATAACCGTCTGGGACGTGCTAAGTTGGCTGGCTTCCGGCATGAACGAAGACGAGATTCTCGGCGACTACCCTGAGCTGGAGAAGGACGATTTCCGGGCCGTTTACGATTTTGCCGCGCGCATGGGGCGTAGGGTAGCCCTGTGAAGTTGCTGTTCGATGAGAACTTATCCCGCAGACTCGTGCCGCTTGTGGCGGATCTCTATCCTGACTCCACTCACGTTGCTATGGTAGGGCTTTTCCAAAGTCCGGATAGGGAAGTCTGGGAGTATGGCAGGGCTCACGGATTTGTTATCGTCACAGCGGATGCTGATTTCTATGAGCTGGCAACCACGTATGGTCCACCACCCAAGGTCGTTTGGCTCCGAGGTTGCGACTATCCGACGCGAAACGCCGCGCAACTGATTCGGGATGAAGCTATCCGGCTGAATGAATTTGCCTCAGACAAAGATCGGGCCATTCTAATTCTGAGGCGATAAATAAGATGTGAGCCTCCCCGATTTGGCAAATACCTTATGCGGACATCTATTGAAGCGGCAGCCACCCATGCCTCCAAGCACCCAGTATCCGATGCTCTAGCAGCCCGTTTCCTTCCGGCCTTCGAGGTTCCTAAAGCTCAAGTAACAACCGACAAACGTGACCCCTCATCGCTTCCGGCTAATCCGTAAGCATTCTCCCGTGCCGGAGAAGGAAACTACGTTTTGAAGCACCCGACCCTTGGTAGACTGGCCCCAGGAGGCTTGCAGCAATGTATAAAGTCGACTGCCGGGGTTCAGCGGCATTTCGAAGCGCTGCTGCGCGCGCTCGTCCCGGAACTGAAGCGCTACTATGCCGACCGTCTGGTCTCGGTAGTCGTGTATGGATCCGTAGGCAGGGGCGTCGCGCGCGCGGACTCGGATGTGGATCTCCTCCTGGTGATTGATCCTCTGCCGGACGGCCGTCTGAGGCGCGTGGATGAATTCGCACCGGTGAAGAGAGCTCTTCGCGGCCGGTTGGATCGCCTTGCGGACGCGGGCATTCATGCGACTCTGGCGCCAGTGTTTAAGACGCGCGCGGAAGTGCGCCGGGGCTCGCTCCTTTTTCTCGACATGATCGACGACGGCCGAATCCTGTTGGATCGCGGCGGCTTTTGGAAGGATTACATGGACGGATTTCAGGAAAGGCTTCGCCGGCTCGGCGCCCGCAAAGTAAGCGTCGGGGATCGCTGGTACTGGGATTTAAAGCCCGATTACAAGGTAGGCGAGGTCTTTGACATATGACGAACGCGGCGCTGGCGCGGAGTTACCTGCGGAAGGCTGCCGTTCGTCTTTCCCTTTTGCCCCTTCTGCAGAGAAAGGGCGCGTATTCGGATGTCGTGCGGGAAGCCCAAGAGATTGTCGAGCTGGCTTTAAAAGCGATTCTCCGTCAGGTGGGCGTGGAGCCGCCCAAGTGGCATGATGTTGGCGAGCTGCTCCGTGAGCATCGCGCCAGGTTCCGAGAAGACGTGGCAGAGCGGATCCCGGAGCTGGCCAAGGATTCGGAATGGTTGCGTGGCGAGCGGGAGCTGAGTTTGTATGGGGATGTGGATTTCATCCCCACCGAAGAATATGAGATCAAAGACGGGCGTCGGGCCATCCGTGCTGCGAAGATGGCGGTCCAGACCGCCCGCCTGGTGCTTCGGCGAAGCAGGTCCCGCTAAAGGTACGAGGTGAGTTTTGCTGCGGCGATATTGTCGATCATGCCAGCAACAGCCCTGAGGGGATTCAAGAACTCCGCTTGATACAAGAAAGGCAACAGCAAAGTCGCGAAGGATCTCAAACCAAATGTTATCTTCGCGGTCTTCGAGGTCTTCGTGGTTCAAAAGCAGGGTATCCGTTTAAAACCCGGAAGGCCCCCAAATAGATGATCCTCTTGTCCGATAAGCGCGTCGCTGTTACCGGGGGAGACGGATTTCTTGGCCGCCATGTCGTGCAGGCGTTGCGCAGTCGCGGCTGTTTGCACATCGCTATTCCTTTGATCACGCAATAGGATCTGACAATTGATGGTGCGTGAGATGGGAGGAGACCTGAATGCCAACTCGTGCCCGTGACTGGTTGAAACAGGCGCTCAGGAACCTGGACCAAGCGCAGGATTCGCGCCAAGCCGATCGGCACGAATGGGCGTGCTTCGCGGCACAGCAGGCGGCGGAAATGGCTGTTAAGGCTTTGCATCTCTATCTCGGACAGGAGGCGTGGGGCCACGTTGTCGCGAAGCTGCTGCGGGAATTGCCTGAGACAGTGCGACTTCCCGACGGGATCGTTGATAAAGGCCGCGTGCTTGATACGTTCTATATTCCTCCCCAGTACCCCAACAGCCACCCAGAAGGCGCCCCGTTCGAGCATTATGGTTCGCTGCAAAGCCAGGAGGCCATTGACTATGCCCGTGAGATTGTTGAGTTCATCCGTTCTCAGATGGCCTGATCAACACATAGTAGACCAGGCAGTGCGCCGTTGGGCGGAAACGGTTGTCGCCAGTCACCCGGAGGTGTCCCGGATTGGCTACTTTGGATCTTACTCACGCGGCGATTGGGGCGTTGGAAGCGACTTGGATCTGGTCATCGTCGTGGAAAGGGCGGATCAGCCATTCGAAAGACGAGGTGGGGAGTGGGATGTGACCGGCCTGCCTGTGCCCGCCGATATTCTGATTTATACGCAGGATGAATTTCGGTCCATTTGCCAGCGTGGACACGTTTCTTCCCCGTTGATGCGAGAAACTACCTGGGTGTATGTCCGGCCATAGATGACCCGGGGCTGCGCGTTACCGACATCAAATACAGTGACAGGCTCCGCGGTCCCAAGCCATGAAGAATTCTCAACTGACTGTGCATTCGAGAACGCGTGGGCAGCGTTGCTTGTCACCTTATTTTTGACATGAAAATCCTCTCAGTTCTCGGCACAAGGCCCGAGGCAATAAAACTCGGCCCCATTGTTCGTGAGCTGAAACATCTTTTATTTATCTTCTTCGTGCTTGTGCGTGTCCTTCGGTAGGACGACCACGATCTCTTTCTCTCTTTGACGAACCTCTTCAAGGTCGATTTCGTTTTTCTTTCGTGCGGCAAATCCCGCCTTCATGGACTCCTCCCGCCTGCGCAGCTCATCGAGGGTCTTACCACATTTGCCGTCGATTATCGTAATGGATTGTTGGTAGCCCGCAATGTGCCCGCGCGGGTTTGCGGGCAGTGCGGGGAGTCGTGGATCACCGACGAGAGCGCCGCGCATTTAGAGTCTCTTCTGCAAGAAGCCAAAGCAGGCGGGAAGCGCATCGAAATCGTGGATCTGGCTGCGTAGCCGATGCTTGCGGGATATCGATACCGGGATGTCGTTCAGAGGCTGAAGCAAATCGAGTGAATTTGGTCAAGCACCAGAAGATGATCCACTTGCCTGACAAGCGCATCTCGGTTACCGGGGGAGACGGTTTTCTGGGCCGCCATGTCGTGCAGGCCTTGCGCAATCGCGGTTGCTCGCACGTGTTTATTCCTTTGATCACGCAGTATGATCTGACGAAGGAAGCATCCGTCGAGCGATTCTATGCCGATGCTCGACCGGAAATAGTGATCCATTTAGCCGCCGAGGTAGGCGGTATCGGCGCCAATCGCGCCAACCCAGGTCGCTTTGCCTACGCCAACCTTGTCATGGGCGCGTTGCTGATGGAGCACGCCAGACTTGCCGGAGTTGAGAAATTCGTGCAGATCGGAACCATCTGCGCCTATCCCAAATTCACTCCCGTGCCCTTCTGCGAGGAGCACCTGTGGAACGGTTACCCCGAAGCAACCAATGCCCCCTACGGATTGGCAAAGAAGATGCTGCTTGTGCTCGCACAGGCCTACCGGCAGCAATATGGCTCCAATATCATCTACCTCCTGCCGGTGAACCTCTATGGACCGGGAGATAACTTTCATCCGGAATCCTCGCACGTCATCCCCGCGTTGATCCGCAAGTGCGTTGAAGCCATCGAGTGCGGCGCGCGAGAAATCGTCTGCTGGGGTGACGGCTCACCAACTCGCGAGTTTCTTTATGTCGAGGACTGTGCAGAGGCGATAATGCTGGCCACGGAGCAATACGACGGATCCGATCCGGTAAACATAGGCGCGGGCTTCGAGATTTCCATTAAAGATCTGGTCGAGCTAATTGCTGAGCTGACGGGATTTGATGGAAAAGTGATATGGGATACAAGTAAGCCGAATGGACAGCCCAGACGGTCCCTGGATACCACCCGAGCGGCCGAGCTTTTTGGCTTTCGTCGCACGATCGAATTCCGCGAAGGGCTCCGCCGCACCATCGACTGGTACCGTGAGAATCGACACGCAGTCTGACAACTTCCAAGCCTGGAGGTAGCGAATGTCAAAAAAGGCTCTGGTTACTGGAATCACTGGCCAGGACGGCTCTTACCTTGCCCAGCTTCTGTTGAGCAAAGGTTACCAGGTTTGGGGCATCATTCGCCGCTCATCGTCCTTCAATACGGCCCGCCTGGACTCCATTTATCAAGATCCCCATGTTGCGGATCGAAGGCTTCATCTGGTTTACGGCGATCTAAACGATGCATCATCTCTAAACAAGATTCTGAAGATCGTGCGTCCCGATGAGATCTACAATCTGGGCGCACAATCGCACGTAAGGGTCTCATTTGACATACCTGAGTACACTGCAGAGGTCACGGGCGTCGGGACAGTGCGCTTGCTTGAGGCCATGCGTGAGCTGGAGCTCAATGCTCGCTTCTATCAGGCATCATCCTCTGAGATCTATGGCAAGGCCACTGAAATCCCCCAACGTGAGACAACCCCGTTTTATCCGCGCAGTCCCTATGGTGCAGCCAAAGCCTACGCTTTTTATATCACGCGCAACTACCGGGAAGCCTACGGCATGTTCGCCGTCAACGGGATTCTCTTCAATCATGAGTCTCCTCGCCGGGGCGAAACCTTCGTATCACGCAAGATCACGCGGGCAGTGGGACGCATCAAGCACGGTCTGCAGGATCGACTATACCTCGGGAATTTGGAAGCCAAACGCGATTGGGGTTTTGCCGGCGATTACGTGGAGGCCATGTGGCGCATGCTTCAGGCCGATGAGCCCGACGACTATGTGATCGCGACCGGTGAGTGCCATTCAGTTCGAGAATTCTGCCAGCTCGCGTTCTCGCATGCCGGGCTTCCTCTCAGTTGGGGCGGCCACGGAGCTGAGGAAAAGGGATTCGGTCCTGACGGTCGCATCCTGATAGAAATCGATCCCCGGTATTTCCGCCCAACTGAGGTGGATATGCTCTTAGGCGATTGCACGAAAGCTCAGACGAAGATAGGCTGGACGCGCACCGTTGACTTTACCACTCTCGTCCGCTCCATGGTCGATGCCGATGAAGCTCTGGCCAAAAGCGAGAAGCGCCAAGCCTATGCGAAAGTGATCTGACCTCCATAACGACCTGGTCATATGAGAAGCAAGCCTTGCGGAGGGTTCAGCCGAAAAGATGGGTTGAAAGCCTCCAGCCCGGGGTTGTATCTGTCGAGAAACGTAACAATAAGAGTTCTTAAATCACCTCAGGGGGAAGGACATGGGAACTCCAGAAGACACAATTCTCGCATCTGTGTCCGTCCGTCGAGGACTCTTGCTTGGCATAGGGCTCAGGCGGGCTCGGCCTGGCAGTGGAAGTGCGGATGTCTTTCTCCGGGAAAGGACGGCAGTGGCCACCTGGCCTGACCTGACAGAGGTTCTTTCTGGGCTGCCGTGGGCAGTAGTTGGTGCCGTAGCGACCCGCGCTTACATGCCCGAGCGGACCACACAGGATCTTGACATTCTGGTGCCGGCGGAGAACTCTCAGGAAGTGAGGGGCCGGCTCGAGGCGGCTCAGTTCCAGAAGATCCAGGAATTGAGGATTGGGGGTGCGACGTGGCGTTCACCAGCAGGTAGCCTGGTGGATGTTATCGAGTCGGAGGAAGGGTGGGTGTCAGAGGCTCTTCAGCACCTGGAACGAGATCCTCAGCGGCTTCCCGTGCTCTCCCTGCCCTACCTGGTTTTGATGAAGGTCCTGGCCGGACGCGCCCAGGATCTTGCAGATGCAGCCCGCATGTTGGGCCTGGCAACAGAGGAGCTTGGGCAGGCAACCCGAGAGGTGTTCCAGCGCTATGCGCTGGATGCCCTTGAGGACCTCGAGAGCCTGATCACCCTGGGGAAGCTGGAAATGGGAGAGGCAGGCTAACAATGGAAACAACTCCCCATCTCGCTCGTTCTCTCAATATTCGCTTCTTGCACTTCATACCCTGTCAGAACTTAGCTCGCTTCGCTTAGGGGCAAAGGGGGCAGGGATAAAGGGAACAAAACACCGTCTGGAACCCTCTATCCCTTTGCTCCTTTGTCCCTTCGCCCCTGGAACAAATTGAAAAATCGTGACGAAAGCCCATTTTTTCACAATTAGTTGTGTAATTTCCGAGGCGTTGATTTAGATCTCTGTGGGTCTGCGTGGATCCGTGGGCTATTCTTTGCCGTTGCCGCGCCTGCTGATGTAACGCTCGATCATCGTGATCAGAGCGTTGAGTCGCTCGTCCGTACGCGCCATGCGCTCGTCCGTACGCGCCATGCGCTCATCCGTACGCTTCATGCGTTCGTCGGCCAGGCGGGCCTGTTCTTCGACGATGCGCCCAATTCTCCGGATGAAGTCTCCAATCTGGCCAATCTGCGTGGAGTGCTCCGCAATTTGTGCGGAGTGATTGCGGACGATATCTTTCAACGACTCGAGGTCTGCGGCGAGCTGGGCCTGATGCTGGGCGAGAAACTCCATCTGTCGCTCGAATCGTTCAAACCGATCTTTTTCTTCGGGTGTCATGCTGGAATCTTCCCCCTCCTGTCGACAGTATAGCTTACTCACGTAATGTTTCACCTGACAAGCTTTGATTTCAGGAAGCGATTTAACAACCGCCATGTGTTTTCAAGGCAGAGGTGATTTAAGAACTTACCCGGGTAACTGCTTTGAGGTCTTGGAGGTCTTCGCGGTTCGCTTTTTTATGAAATAGATCCGCCGCGGGCGAAACAACGTGGACGCCAGGATTGAAACGCTTCGGGGATGATGGTAACGTCGAAGGTAATCATGAGACGGGCAAGGATCAGATTCACCTACAACGACTATCTTCTGCTCCCCGAGGACAAGCGCTACGAGATCCTCGATGGAGAGCTGTACGTGGTCGCCGCTCCCAACACAAAACACCAAAAGGTGTCTCTCAATCTGGTGGTGGCACTATTTCAGCATGTGAAAGCAAGCGGCCTTGGTCAAGTCCTCGAGGCGCCATGCGACGTCATCCTTTCTGAGGAAAACGTCGTCCAGCCCGATATCCTCTTCATCCGCAGGGAACGCCTCGGTATCATCGGTGAGGCCAACCTGCAAGGCCCACCCGACATCGCGGTCGAAATACTTTCGGAACCATCCCGGCGCAAGGACCTGGAAGTCAAGAAGAAGATCTATGCCCGATTCGGCGTCCCGGAGTACTGGATCCTCGATCCTGAGGCTGACACCGTCGAGGTTCTCGTCTGGAGCGAACTGGGATACGTTACGGCAGAAGTCTTCAGAAAGCCGGACCGACTATCCTCACCGCTGCTACCCGATCTGAAGGTTCCGCTTTCCGATATCTTTGAGGCGATTTAAGAACCGGCGATGCTTTTAAGTTTTTTGCTCCAGGCTTTCCCCATTCTCTCAGATGGATCGATCCGGCGGCATAGTGAGATCAAGAATGCATTCGGAAACCAGCCCTGCGAGCAGACCAATCCATAATGACTTCAGCCGAGACGGTTCAGCGGGCTTTGACGAAAGGTCGCAGGAAAGCGGGAATCTCCGGAGGGGAGTCGATTTCCCTCCGTGATCTTTTGTTCGATTCGAATCTCGAATCTGCTCGAAAGCCCCTTCAAGCGACATGCAGCGAGAGGCGCTCCGGGGTTTCCGGCATTCCCTTAAGAACTGTGAACTTCCCCTCCACGGAGATGTTTAGTTGCTCCGCCATCAGGGCTCTGACTGCGACCTCGTTTGTCGGCTGCAGTCTTTTCTTCCGCGCTCGTTCCCATTTCAAGATGGCGGGCGCCGACAAACCGAGAAGCCTGCCGAATCTTTCCATCGACAAACCAAGAGACTTGCGCAGGAACTGCACCTCGGCGCCCCTTATTGGAATCCCTTGGAGTACGATCTCTCTGGCGATTTCTCGTTCGATGAGCGCAAGATCCGCTTCTATAACGTCGCCGTGGCTGGTGTGTTGGATCGGAACATTCTCGAGATAGACATAATCGAGACCGCAGATCGCATAACGCATGATCTTCATTCTCATCGAATTCATCTTTTAAAAAAGCGTGACTATCACCACAATGGCAGCCAATGCGCAGATCACGGTCAGGGGCTCCCCGTCGAGATCCTCACCCTCAATGCGGTAAGTTCCATGTTCGGCCTGATAGAGGCAGGATCTGGCAGTTCGTCCACAGGCCTGGATGTCGGCCTTCGTAACCGACCTCTGGCTCATCCGGCGGGCGGCATGAACCGACAGAAGGAATCTTCCGGCCTTCAGAGCATCGAGGATCGCTTCTGCTTCATTGCCCATCGCAGTATTAACTAGGTTAATGGCGTTGTCAAGTGGCGGCCAAAACAGGTCCCGCTTTGCCAGATAATGTTTCTCCCTCGCCGCGGCTATTTCAAAAGTGAGGTGATTTAAATACTCCGTGAGGTGATTTAAGAACTTACCCTGGTAACTGCTTTGAGGTCTTGGAGGTCTTCGCGGTTCGCTTTTTTATGAAATATATCCGCCGCGGCCGAAACAACGTGGACGCCAGGATTGAAACGCCGCGGGGATGATGGTAATGTCCGGGACAACCATGAGACAGGCAAGAGTCCGATTCACGTACAACGACTACCTCCTGCTCCCCGAGGACAAACGCTACGAAATCCTCGATGGAGACCTCTACGTGGTTGCCGCCCCCAATACAAGGCATCAGCGCGTGTCCAGGAAGCTGGAGGTAGCTCTCATCCAGCACACTGAGGACAAGGGTCTCGGTGAGATCCTGGATGCACCGTACGACGTGATCCTTTCCCAGGAAAATGTGGTCCAGCCTGATATCCTCTTCATCCGCAAGGAACGCCTCGGTATCATCAGTGAGGCCAACCTGCAAGGCCCACCGGACATCGCGGTCGAAATACTCTCGGAACCATCCCGGCGCAAGGACCTGGAAGTCAAAAAGAAGATCTATGCGCGATTCGGCGTCCCGGAGTACTGGATCGTCGATCCTGAGGCTGACACCGTCGAGGTTCTCGTCTGGAGCGAACTGGGATACGTTACGGCAGGAGTCTTCAGAAAGCCGGACCGACTATCCTCGCCGCTGCTACCCGACCTGAAGCTTCCGCTTTCCGATATCTTTTGAAGACCTCGAAAAAACTTGAACCGCAAAGACCGCGAAGGCCTCGAAGAGAACATAAGGACATCGGCGGTTCTGCCCAAAATACCGGGGCCCAAAGAGGCTTTCGATTAGGACAATCCAATAAACGATGGGTTGGAACGCATTTTGTTGCCGCCGCATCCTAATGAGAGAATTGCAGAAGAGTTTTTGAATCAGCTCACATGCTATATATTTAGCGAGGGTTCGCCAGGGGAGACATCGACATGGCCATTGCCGACAAATTGCAGGAGAATCTAAGCAAGTTGCCTGAGCCGCTTCAGAACGAGGTTCTCGATTTCGCGGAGTATCTGGTGAGGAAGCTTGATCGCCAGGGCAGGCAGGAAGATCTGGAGTGGGCAACACTATCTCTGCACCATGCATTGCGCGGTTTGGAGGATGAGCCATCACCCTGCTACACCGTCTCGGACCTTAAGGTTGTCTTCAGATGAAGCTGGCAGGGCAGGTTGTTCTGTTCCGATTTCCTCAAACCGATCTGATTTCGGGGAAGTTACGCCCCGCGCTTTTGATCCAAAGGGCTCCTGGGCCACGCGATGATTGGCTGATTTGCATGATTTCGTCTCAAACACAGCAATTCATTCCGGACTTTGACGAGATTGTTGAAGAAGACTCTGAGGATTTCGCAAAATCCGGCCTGAAAGTTCCGAGTGTGATTCGCATCGGCAGGCTGGCCGTTGTGGATGGCACGGTTCTTCTTGGTGTATTAGGTGAGATATCGATGGAACGGCTTCACAAGATCAGGAACCGGCTTGCTGCTTGGCTGATGCAACAATGAGTTAAACTCCAGCGCCCCCATGCTCCCAAGGTCCCCGGCTCCCAAGCTCCCCATCTTTCCTGGCAGCATCTTAAACATTGCATCGTGGTTCACGAAGGACACGGACCCACACAGATCGGCACAGATAGATGAGGTGATGTAAGAACTGCCGTTGGTTTTTGGGCAATCCAGCCTTCCTGATGACGCTTAATCACCGGCAAGTGTTTCCCCGATACAAACAGAGGAAAATCGAGCCGCGGTCTCTGTCAAGCGCACAGACGCGTCGCACGGGCTCAGTCGAGAAAACTCAGCTGGCTTCGACGAAAGGTTGCAGGTGGGACGCAATCCCCGGAGGCGAGAGCTGATCCAACCAGTGCTCATCCCCCGCAGCGTTGAACTTCCGCTGCTTGACGGTAATGTCATTGAAACCACAAAGATCTCAAGGAAATTGTTTTCTTCGAGGTCTTCGAGGTCTTTGTGGTTCAAGAAGGAGGATGAACTGGAAACTTATTATTTTCTGACTTCTTCCAAAAGAGCACTATAGAGAATGACAGCCAATCTGGTGAAGATTAAGATCTGCCCGTCCTGTAGAAGGATTCGTGCGGGCGTGGGTCCGCGGGCCACTTTTTGGATGTGAGGTGATTTAAGAACTTACCTGGGTACCTGCTTTGAGGTCTTGGAGGTCTTCGCGGTTCGCTTTTTTATGAGATATATCCGCCGCGGCCGAAACAACGCGGACGCAAGGATTGAAACGCCGCGGGGATGATGGTAACGTTCAGGACAACCATGAGACAGGCAAGAGTCCGATTCACCTACAACGACTACCTCCTGCTCCCCGAGGACAAACGCTACGAAATCCTCGATGGAGACCTCTACGTGGTTGCCGCCCCTAACATAAGACACCAAAGCGTGTCCTTCAATTTGGAGGTCGCGCTTTTTCAGCACATAAGGGACAAGGGGTTGGGTCGCCTCCTCCACGCGCCATGCGACGTAGTTCTCTCCGCGGAGAACGTCGTCCAGCCTGATATCCTCTTCATCCGCAAGGAACGCCTCGGTATCATCGGTGAGGCCAACCTGCAAGGCCCACCCGACATCGCGGTCGAAATACTCTCGGAACCATCCCGGCGCAAGGACCTGGAAGTCAAAAAGAAGATCTATGCCCGATTCGGCGTCCCGGAGTACTGGATCGTCGATCCTGAGGCTGACACCGTCGAGGTTCTCGTCTGGAGCGAACTGGGATACGTCACGGCAGGAGTCTTCAGAAAGCCGGACCGACTATCCTCACCGCTGCTACCCGACCTGAAGCTTCCGCTTTCCGATATCTTTTGAAGACCTCGAAAAAACGCGAACCGCAAAGACCGCGAAGGCCTCGAAGAGAACATGAGGATATCGGCGGTTCTGCCCAAAATACCGGGGCCCAAAGAGGCTTTCGATTAGGACAATCCAATAAACGATGGGTTGGAACGCATTTTGTTGCCGCCGCATCCTAATGAGAGAATTGCAGAATAGTTCCTGAATCAGCTCAACATTAGAAAAATCGACAAACGAATGGGTTGAAAGGCAATTTGAAGCCGCCGGATCCTGCAGCAATTACGACAGAAGGAGTTCATAAGTCACCTCAGGCGATGAAGGACAACAAGGTCCGGGTTGCCGAGGCAGACTTACATCCCCACCTGCGGGCACGGATGGATCAACGGGGCGTTTCCCGGGAGGAGATTGAACAAACCCTGAACGAGGGCTGGGAAGCCACTGATGCCAAACGCGGTACTCTGGCGAAGGTGATGGTGTTCTCGTTTCAAGCGGAATGGGAGGGAGAGTTCTACCAGGAGAGAGAGGTCACGGTATACTACAAGGTGACCCACAAAGGGCTTGTCTTGCTCACCGTGAAAGCGCGCTATGGGCAAGGTTTTCCGCGGAGGTAAGTTGAGATGAAGATCGAATACGACTCGGTTCGCGATCTGCTGTACATTTGGTTTGGTACACCGGGAGTAAAATCAGCGAAGACCGCGACCGTGGTGCCCGGCGTGCACGCCGATTTCGACAGAGAGGGGCGGTTGCTGGGCATTGAAGTTCTGGATGCCTCGGAAGTGTTGCAACATAAGGTTCAATTCGAGGTCGAGCTGACGCCCCCACCTGCCGAAACAGTCCCTGCTTGAGGTGATGAATCAACGTCCCACCCTGGCTCTGGAGCGGGCAAGGGTAATGTTGAGAGGTAGCGAGGGGTAGCGCGCTCAGCGGTATCAGCGTTCCGATCAGGAGGTGATTTAAATACTCCAAGGCGATTTAAGAAGCGGCGATGATTTCGAGTTTTTCGCTCCAGGCTTTCCCCACTGCCGGTGAGGTATCGATCCAGCAGCCCAATGAACACAAAAGCGCTCTCTGGAAGCAGTCACCCAGGCAGGCCACTGCCTGAGGGCTTTAGCGGATCCACTCAGCCGGCTTTGACGAAAGGTTGCAGGAAAGCGGGAATCTGCGGAGGCGAAAGCTGATCGAACCAATGCTTGTCTGCCGTAGCCTTGAACTTCCCCTGCTTGACGGTAATGTCATTGAAACCAGAAAGATCTCAAGGAAATTGTTTTCTTCGAAGTCTTTGTGGTTCAAGAAGGAGGATGAACTGATTCCCTTCCTCTAATGAGCGATATACTGGTTCGGATCAAACGGGCAGTTCTTGCGGGACGATACACATTCAGCGAGAAGGCACGCCTCGAAATGGAAGCGGATGGCTTGACGGAACTCGATGTGGCTGAGTCGATTATCAATGCCGTGGCGATCTTCAAGAGAATTCGCTCGAAAAGTCCGTTTCGCTCGAAGGTGGGAGAGTATCTTTATGTCATCCAGAGCACCAATCTGGACGGATTGCCCATCTATTCGAAAGGTAAGCTGGTAAAGCAAGCTGGCGAGGAAACTTATTATTTTCTGATTTCTTCCAAAAGAGCACTATAGAGAATGACAGCCAATCTGGTGAAGATTAAAACCTGCCCGTCCTGTGGCAGTGAAAAAATCAAAAAGGTTCGCCGTAACTGGTGCGGAGAGTATCAGGGCTGCGCGTACGCCGTGGCTGGGCTGGAATATTATGAATGTGCGAATTGCGGCGAAAAAATCTACGATCGGCAGGCTATGCGGAAAATCGAGGCCTGCTCTCCGGCATTTGCTTCACATCGGCCAACCCGAAAATCGGCTTGAGAACATCGAAAAAAAATCCGCCGGGACCCGGATTATTCCAAACAGATCCGGATAATTCCGTAGAAGGATTCGTGCGGGCGTGAGTCCGCGGGCTACTTTTTAGATGTGAGGTGATTTAAGAACTTACCTGGGTAATTGCTTTGAGGTCTTGGAGGTCTTCGCGGTTCGCTTTTTTATGAAATATATCCGCCGCGGCCGAAACAACGTGGACGCCAGGATTGAAACGCCGCGGGGATGATGGTAACGTTCAGGACAACCATGAGACAGGCAAGAGTCCGATTCACTTACAACGACTACCTCCTGCTCCCCGAGGATAAACGCTACGAAATCCTCGATGGAGACCTCTACGTGGTTGCCGCCCCTAACATAAGACACCAAAGCGTGTCCTTCAATTTGGAGGTCGCGCTTTTTCAGCACATAAGGGACAAGGGGTTGGGTCGCGTCCTCCACGCGCCATGCGACGTAGTTCTCTCCGCGGAGAACGTCGTCCAGCCTGATATCCTCTTCATCCGCAAGGAACGCCTCGGTATCATCGGTGAGGCCAACCTGCAAGGCCCACCCGACATCGCGGTCGAAATACTCTCGGAACCATCCTGGCGCAAGGATCTGGAAGTCAAAAAGAAGATCTATGCCCGATTCGGCGTCCCGGAGTACTGGATCGTCGATCCTGAGGCTGAGACCGTCGAGGTTCTCGTCTGGAGCGAACTGGGATACGTTACGGCAGGAGTCTTCAGAAAGCCGGACCGACTATCCTCACCGCTGCTACCCGACCTGAAGCTTCCCCTTTCCGATATCTTTTGAAGACCTCGAAAAAACTCGAACTGCAAAGACCGCGAAGGCGAAGAGAACATAAGGATATCGGCGGTTCTGCCCAAAATACCGGGGCCCAAAGAGGCTTTCGATTAGAACAATCCAATGAAGGGTGGGTTGAAACGCACTCTGTTGCCGCTGCGTCCTTAATGAGAGAATTGCAGAAGAGTTTTTGAATCAGCTCACCTGCTATATATTTAGCGAGGGTTCGCCAGGGGAGACATCGATATGGCCATTGCCGACAAATTGCAGGAGAATCTAAGCAAGTTGCCTGAGCCGCTTCAGAACGAGGTTCTCGATTTCGCGGAGTATCTGGTGAGGAAGCTTGATCGCCAGGGCAAGCAGGAAGATCTGGAGTGGGCAACACTATCTCTGCACCATGCATTGCGCGGTTTGGAGGATGAGCCATCACCCTGCTACACCGTCTCGGACCTTAAGGTTGTCTTCAGATGAAGCTGGCAGGGCAGGTTGTTCTGTTCCGATTTCCTCAAACCGATCTGATTTCGGGGAAGTTACGCCCCGCGCTTTTGATCCAAAGGGCTCCTGGGCCACGCGATGATTGGCTGATTTGCATGATTTCGTCTCAAACACAGCAATTCATTCCGGACTTTGACGAGATTGTTGAAGAAGACTCTGAGGATTTCGCAAAATCCGGCCTGAAAGTTCCGAGTGTGATTCGCATCGGCAGGCTGGCCGTTAAGGTTCGCCGTAACTGGTGCGGAGAGTATAAAGGCTGCGCGTACGCCGTGGCTGGGCTGGAATATTATGAATGTGCGAATTGCGGCGAAAAAATCTACGATCGGCAGGCTATGCGGAAAATCGAGGCCTGTTCTCCAGCATTTGCTTCACATCGGCCAACCCGAAAATCGGCTTGAGAGCATCGAAAAAAAATCCGCCGGGACCCGGATTATTCCAAACAGATCCAGATAATTCCATAGAAGGATTCGTGCGGGCGTGGGTCCGCGGGCCGCTTTTTAGATGCGAGGTGATTTAAGAACTTACCTGGGTAACTGCTTTGAGGTCTTGAAGGTCTTCGCGGTTCGCTTTTTTATGAAATATATCCGCCGCGGCCGAAACAACGCGGACGCCAGGATTGAAACGCCGCGGGGATGATGGTAAGGTTCAGGACAACCATGAGACAGGCAAGAGTCCGATTCACTTACAACGACTACCTCCTGCTCCCCGAGGACAAACGCTACGAAATCCTCGATGGAGACCTCTACGTGGTTGCCGCTCCTAACATAAGACACCAAAGCATGTCCTTCAATTTGGAGGTCGCGCTTTTTCAGCACATAAGGGACAAGGGGTTGGGTCGCCTCCTCCACGCGCCATGCGACGTAGTTCTCTCCGCGGAGAACGTCGTCCAGCCTGATATCCTCTTCATCCGCAAGGAACGCCTCGGTATCATCGGTGAGGCCAACCTGCAAGGCCCACCCGACATCGCGGTCGAAATACTCTCGGAACCGTCCCGGCGCAAGGACCTGGAAGTCAAAAAGAAGATCTATGCCCAATTCGGCGTCCCGGAGTACTGGATCGTCGATCCTGAGGCTGACACCGTCGAGGTTCTCGTCTGGAGCGAACTGGGATACGTTACGGCAGGAGTCTTCAGAAAGCCGGACCGACTATCCTCGCCGCTGCTACCCGACCTGAAGCTTCCCCTTTCCGATATCTTTTGAAGACCTCGAAAAAACTCGAACTGCAAAGACCGCGAAGGCGAAGAGAACATAAGGATATCGGCGGTTCTGCCCAAAATACCGGGGCCCAAAGAGGCTTTCGATTAGAACAATCCAATAAAAGGTGGGTTGAAACGCACTCTGTTGCTGCCGCATCCTAATGAGAGAATTGTGGCTTTCGTGGTTTGATTTTCGAGCCAAACCATTCGGAAGCAGATTCCTGACTAGGCTGAGTTGACTCACACTGGTATCGTTACTCATACATCATGCAACATTGCTTGGGACATTAAAACATGGAACGTGTCATTAAGATCCACGTGGAGAAGCTGCCTGAAGGCATCTATCTTGCGACCACGGACGATATTCAGGGACTGGTCGCACAGGGCCGGACCGTAGCCGAAACTCTGGAGATCGCGCGCGACGTTGCTCGAAAGCTCGTCGAAGAGCAAAGTTTGAACGGCGCAGCGGGTCCCTTGCCGGCAGTCACCGATCGTTCAGATTTCGCCGTCGTCGTGGAAGCCTGAGTTGGGACGCCTTTCGGGATATCGATACCGGGATGTCGTTCGGAGGCTGAAACTGCGTGGCTTCGAGTTCCGCCGACACGCAGCCGGAAGTCATGAGATCTGGTCAAACCCCGCAACGGGGCGTTACACCACAGTGCCGAATCATCCTGGCGACCTCCCGGAGGGAACCCTTCGGGCCATTCTCAAACAGGCGGGAATAACTCCGGATGACCTCGTGCAGATCGAGTGAATTCCCTCAAGGTTCGATTTGATCGGGACCGCTGAGACAATTTAGGAACCATTTGCCATCGGACCCGCGTAATTCCGTTACGCAGCCCGGTCTTCCCAAATCTAACCACGAAGACCTCAAAGAATTGAGGCGATTTAAATACCCCATGAGAGTTTCTAATAAGAGGGAGGCCATTTAAATACTCCGCAAGAATTTCTAATAAAAGTGTTTCGGCAGGGGCGACAGAGCCGCGAGGGAGTTTTGAAACGGTTTCCTGCGGATCTCGGAGGAAAATGAAATTCAATCGCCGACACTTCTTCTTAGGTGCCTCTTGTTCAGGCGGCGAAAACAAATGGCTTGAGATGGGATAGAACCTCGCGGGGAGAAAGCTGATCGAGGCAGGCCTTGTCACCAGTGGTCTTGAACTTTCGCTCCTTGAGGGTCACATCGAGCACAAACCTGCTGACGCGATCCAGCAACGTGGTTATCATGCCCATCAACGACTCTATAGATGCCCGGCGAAGAGAACGGGCGGAGGCTCGCGCAGGATGGCATTGTCATCCTTGAGGGTGCTGTTGGTTCTTTCCGATGCCGATTGCAGGCAATGCAACTGGCGATATCGTTCCGAGCCTCTCGGGATTTCCAGGCTCAAGCGGGGCTGCTGAGCAATCGAAACATGAGTGGCCTACCCCAGGCGATGGGCGCGATGCGGACAGTTGCGGTACAGATCCAGAATAACGGGATCCCTGGACTTTACGGATTGCTTGAAACAGGAAAAGGAAAACCTTTGAGCCGCGGCATCGAATCCATTGGGACGCGTGGGAAAGTTGCAGTATGAAACAAAGGGCCAACCGTTGCGATCGTACCCGCGTTCGAGGAGAGCTTCACGGGCTAGCTTTTCATTCCTGGGATTATAGTCGATCAGGGGCACAGCACCCTGCTTGCGGGCGAACTCATAGTTATGCAGTTCATCGTATTTGGCATCGAGCAAATGAATCCGGGGATGGGCCCAGTGGAAACGGCGGATTTGTTCCTGCAGGGGGATGAACTGATTCCCCTCCTCCGCATTGCCGGCAATCGTGATGTAAGCGACAGGAAGTTCAATTCACCACTGAGGTTCGATCGCTGTGGCGATGACGGCGTTGTAGCCGAAGATCTTTTCGATCTTGTCGGGATTGGAGGGCATGCCTACCAATGCGGGCATTGTGATCATAACGAAGATTGGGGCATCAGAAAGTGACTGAAATGACCCCACAGATGAACGATGATCCACGCGGATTTTGGGCTCGTGCATTCGTGTGGGTCAGCGTTCATCTGTGGGCCCTTTTTGTTTTCATCACCTGAAAATGCTGAGAATGAGCAATCGGAATGCGCCTGGAAGATGTTCGGATGGGATAAGTGCCGCAGTCTGTGTCTTTGTGCTCATACACTACCCTGGTGGCTGCCCATGGAAGCAGTGAAGCTGCTGCGACCTTTTTCTGCAGTCAGGGTGGGAAGAATTCGCAAGTTGCTGAAAGCCAGGGATGCGGCGGTCGTGCGTCTGCGGTCGTCGTGTGGGGCACGGGCAAACCCACCCGTGAGTTCCTCTACGTGGAGGATGCAGCCGAAGGTATCATCTTGGCGGCCGATCGCCATAACCACAGGGACCCCGTGAATCTCGGCTCTGGCATTGAGATTAGCATGAGTGAATTGGCCGAACTCATCGCCCGGTTGACGGGTTTGGCGGGAGACATTGTGTGGCATACGAGTGAGCCTGACGGCCAACCCCGGAGGAAACTGGACATCAGCAAAGCGGAGAGGCTGTTTGGTTTCGTCGCAAAGAAGCCATTGAAAGAGGGATTGCGTCGAACGATTGAGTCGCATCAGGCCCACCGTACAGCGAGGGCCTGCGAGTTTTAGCACGATCGAAGAAAGGTGGGCGTCATTTGAAGCGAGCCTTAGTCTGCGGTGCCGGCGGGTTCATCGGTGGGCACCTGGTGAAGAAACTGAAGCGCGAGGGTTACTGGGTGCGCGGCGTTGACATCAAGCACCACGAGTTTGCCCCCACCCAGGCCGATGAGTTCCTGCTGCTGGACCTACGCGATCCCAAGAACTGCCGGACGGCCCTGACCCTGCCGGACGCCGGGGCATTTGATGAGGTCTACCAGTTGGCCGCTGACATGGGCGGCATGGGCTTCATATCCGTCGCCGAGTGCGAGGTCCTGCACAACAGCGCCCTCATTAACATTCACATGAGCCACACCGCCGCCCAGATGGGCGTGTCACGCTATTTCTTTTCGTCGTCGGTGTGCGTCTACCGCGACATGCAACCCGACGAGCCACCATTGATCGAGGACGACGCCATCCCGGCCAGTCCTGACAACGAGTACGGCTGGGAGAAGCTTTACGCCGAGCGGGTAGCCATGGCCTATGGGCGACGGTATGGCATGAAGGTGCGTATCGCCCGCTTTGAAAACTGCTACGGCCCGGAGGGGACCTGGCGCGGCGGGCGGGAGAAAGCCCCGGCGGCCATCTGCCGCAAGGTGGCCGAGGCCGAGGACGGCGGCACCATCGAGGTGTGGGGCGACGGGACGGCGGTCCGTAACTTCACCTACGTGGACGACCTGGTAGGGGGCATTTACCTGCTGACGCAATCCAATCCTTCGACGAGCTCAGGACAGCTTCTGGAGTGCCCAGTGAACATCGGTGGTGACGAGTACGTCACGGTGGATCAGTTGGTGGACACGGTGATCGAGGTTTCGGGCAAGAGGATTCGCAAGAAGTACGTGGAAGGCCCGGTCGGGGTGCAGGCGCGGAACTTCAGCAAGGCGCGCATCAAGTCGCTGGGATGGGAGGCGAAAGTGAGCCTCAGGGAGGGGATCGCCCGGACGTATCCCTGGATCGAGGCGCAGGTGAGAGAGGCGCGCCGGAGACGGGGAGATAGGGAGACAGGGAGACAAGGTGAGCAGGAGGACAAGGCATGAAATCACCCTCTGTAGAGATCATCAGTTGGAACGATCAGCCCCTGACATACATCATCCGAGCCAATCCGTTGCCTGACCAGACGACCTTTCTGACTCTACCGGAGTTCAAGCAACAGGTTGGCTTTGTGGTCTATCCCCAGGGAGGCGAGATTGCGCGGCACATCCATCGTCCGTTGGAGAGACACCTGATTGGCACGTCAGAAGTGTTGGTCCTGCTGAAAGGGTGCTGCGTGATTGATATTTACAACGACGAGCGCGAATTGGTGGCCACTAGGGAATTGGGCGTCGGTGATGTGATGCTGATGGTGGGAGGGGGGCATGGTTTCCGGATATTAGAAGACACGGTCTTCCTGGAAGTCAAACAAGGTCCCTACACCGGTCTGGACGAGAAGGAGCGATTTTAGTGATTCCAGTGAACGAACCTCTGCTGGGCCAGCGGGAACTGGAATACGTCACTGAGTGCCTCCGCACCGGCTGGATCTCCTCGGCTGGCCGTTTTATTGAAGAGTTCGAGGAGAAGTGGGCTGCCTACTGCGGGATGAAGTACGGTATCGCCGTCAGCAACGGCACGACGGCTTTGCAGGTGGCCGTGCGCTGCATTGACCTGAAGCCGGGCGATGAGGTGATCATGCCCACGTTCACGATCATCTCGTGCGCGTTGGCGATTGTCGAGTGCGGGGGGGTGCCGGTGCTGGTGGACTCCGTTCCACGCACCTGGTGCATGGATGTGAGCCAGGTTGCCGCGAAGATCACGAAGCGCACGCGGGCGATCATGCCGGTGCACATTTACGGCCATCCGGTAGACATGGACCCCTTGCTGGACCTGGCGGAGAAGCACGGCCTGGTGATCATCGAAGATGCGGCCGAGGTGCACGGAGCGGAGTATCTTTCGGGACGGGATGGGGCGAATCCTGCCTGGAGACGCTGCGGCGGGCTGGGGCACATCAGCACCTTCAGTTTCTATGCCAACAAGCCGATCACCACCGGCGAAGGGGGCATGGTGTTGACCAGTGACCCAGGTCATGCTGCGAGGGCGCGCAGGCTGCGCAACCTGTGTTTCCGGCCGGAGCGGCGCTTTTATCACACTGAGTTGGGCTACAATTGCCGCCTGACGAACTTGCAAGCGGCCTTGGGGTTGGCGCAACTGGAACGCTTTGATGAGATCGTGGCGAAGAAGCGCTGGATGGGCCAGGCTTACACCGGGCGGCTGAAAGATATTCCTCTCTTACAACTGCCGGTTGAGGAGCGCTGGGCGAAACATGTGTATTGGATGTATGGCCTTGTCTTGGATGAAGCGGCAGGCATGGATGCGGCCGAGTTTGCTCGCCGGTTGCGGACGCTGGGCGTGGAGACACGGCCATTTTTCCTTGGCATGCACGAGCAGCCGGTTTTTCTGCAACGGGGTCTGTTCCAGGGCGAGCACTGTCCGGTAGCCGAGCGCATCGCCCGCCAGGGACTTTATCTGCCCTCCGGGTTGGCGCTGACTGAGAGCCAGTTGGACCAGGTCTGCGAAGCGGTGCGGAAGGTGTTGGGATGAGCGACCAGGTATTTGGACCGGTTTACGCCGATCAATACGACCTGCTGTACAGTGACAAGAATTACGAAGCGGAATGTGATCTGATCGAGGAAATCTTTCGGCGTTACAGCAACGGTGCCATCCGCACCGTGCTGGACCTGGGCTGCGGCACCGGCAACCATGCCATTCCTCTGGCCTCCCGTGGGTATCGGGTTACCGGTGTAGACCTCTCACCCGAAATGCTGGCGCAGGCACAGAGAAAGGCCGCAACAAACCTGCCATCCGCCATCAGCCATTCGCCATCTGCTATCTGCCCTCAACCGACCTTTCTCCAGGGCGATGTCCGCACCCTTGACCTTGGCCAGACCTTCGACGCTGTGCTGATGATGTTCGCGGTGCTGGGCTACCAGTTGACCAACGAGGATGTCTTGGCGGCGTTGCGGGCGGTGCAGCGGCACCTGCGGCAGGGCGGGCTGTTCGCGTGCGACTTCTGGTACGGACCGGCGGTGCTGGCCATTCGGCCGGGCGATCGGGTGAAGGTGACCCCCCTGAGCGAAGGCAAGTTGATCCGGACGGCGTCGGGGAGGCTAGATGTCCTTCGGCATTTGTGTGAGATACACTATCACCTCTGGCATCTCAACGGCGACCGAGTGCTCAATGAAACCGAGGAAATACACCGCATGCGCTTCTTCTTCTCTCTCGAATTGGAGTTTGCTTTCGCCCAGGCCGGGCTGGCGTTGTGCAGCACGACCGCCTTTCCAGACCTCGACCGGTCGGCCGACGAGACGACCTGGAACGCGCTGGCCGTAGCGCAAAAGGCGTAGGATACGGTGTTCAGGACACAAGCAGTTGACGAAAACTGGACGACGGTGATCTGCCCGCAGCGCGGCTGGCTCGACCTCCGGCTGGGCGAGCTATGGCAGGCGCGCGAGCTGGTGATGCTGTTCGTGTGGCGGGACTTTGTGTCGGCTTACAAGCAGACCATTCTTGGCCCGCTGTGGTACCTGATCCAACCGCTGCTGACCACGATCACCTTCACCGTGATCTTTGGCCGGATCGCCAACCTGCCTACCGATGGGCTACCCCAGTTCTTGTTCTATATGGCGGGCACCGTCATATGGGGCTATTTTGCGGCCTGCCTGACCAAGACGTCGAACACCTTCATCGCCAATGCCGGTCTCTTTGGCAAGGTGTACTTCCCGCGTCTGACCGTGCCGCTATCCATCCTGATTTCCAACTTGGTGACCTTTGCTATCCAGTTGGGGCTGTTCCTGATCCTCCTAGCCTACTTTGCACTGGCCGGCGCGGCCATCCGGCCCAATCTGTGGGTCCTGGCCACGCCGCTCCTGGTGCTGGTAATGGCCGGGCTGGGGCTGGGCTTTGGGATCATCGTCTCGGCGTTGACGACGCGCTACCGTGACCTGCAGTACCTGGTTACCTTCGGTGTTCAGCTCTCGATGTACGCTACACCGGTGGTATACCCTCTTTCAACTGTTTCAGGTAAGCTCCGCTGGCTGATCCTGGCCAATCCGATGACACCCATCGTGGAGGGCTTTCGGTACGCCTTCCTTGGCGCAGGCACAGTGGATGGGGGACACTTGCTGTACAGCGCCACTTTCATGCTCGTGGTCTTGCTGATCGGCATCCTGATCTTCAACCAGGTGGAACGTACGTTCATGGACACCGTATGAGCGCGACAGTCATCTCTGTTCAGAATGTGAGCAAGTGTTACCGCCTGGGGCTGATCGGCGGGGGCACCTTGCACGATGATTTTGAGCGCTGGTGGGCTAAGGCGCGTGGCAGGCCCGATCCGCTGCTCAAGATCGGCCAGGAAGACCAGAGCAACGGACAGGGTGAGTACATCTGGGCGCTGCGGGACGTGAGCATTGAGGTCAAAGAGGGCGAAGTGTTGGGCATCATCGGCCGCAATGGCGCGGGCAAGAGCACCCTGCTCAAGATCCTCTCCCGCGTCACGGCGCCCACGGCCGGCCAGGTCAAGATCAAGGGCCGCGTGGCCAGCCTGCTGGAGGTGGGCACCGGCTTCCACCCCGAGCTGACCGGGCGAGAGAACATCTACCTGAACGGCGCCATCCTGGGCATGAAGAAGGCGGAGATTGAGCGCAAGTTTGACGAGATCGTGGCTTTTTCGGAGGTGGAGAAGTTCATCGATACGCCGCTGAAGCGCTACTCCAGCGGCATGTACGTACGCCTGGCGTTTGCGGTGGCCGCTCATTTGGAGCCGGAAATCCTATTAATTGACGAGGTATTAGCAGTTGGAGATGCCATTTTTCAACAGAAATGTCTAACGAAAATGGATAATGTCGCTAAAGAGGGGCGTACGGTATTGTTCGTAAGTCACAACCTGCAGGCAATTGAAGCACTATGTCAACGCGCGATATTCATTTCTAATGGAAAGATACAATGTACAGGCTCCGCCTCGGACTCGATAGCCCTGTATTTACAACGCGGCAAGGGCGGTCAGATCTTGGAACGAAATATAGAGTATGAACCTCGGCGACCCGGGGAAGGCACGATGTTTCGGATAACGAAGGTTCGCATCTCATTTCCGAGCGCACGTGCCCAACTATGGGAACCAATAGAATTCTGTCTCGACTTTAAGTGCCTCGCCTCGCAATGCAAAGCTAGTCCTAGCATAGAAGTTTGGAGGTTGGATGGCGTATGTGCTTTCACCAGTGACGCTGAAGATGATGGCATGGTTCTAGACCTAGTTAGAAATACTGTTGGCACGGTCAGGGTAATCATTCCAAATCCCAACCTGCCACCGGGCAGATATATTGTACGAGCAGTAGCCAGAAGTGGAGGTAGTTTGGTGATAGATTGGGTTAATGAAGCACTTGTATTTGACATTTTCCCTCTTAGCAATGTTTCAATACGCGTAAGCGAAAAACATCTTGGCACCAGGCCTCGTGGTCATTGGAGTTTGCAAAACCTGGCATGTCCGTAGTGCTCTGTTCGGTGGTGGTACGTTGCTACAATGAGCAACAGCACACTGGCCGGATGCTGAGCGGTATCCTGCAGCGGAGCATCCGGGATGTGGAGATCATTGTCGTGGATTCGGGTTCCACGGATGCGACGCTGTGCATCGCCGCGCGCCACCTGGTGAAGGTCCTCCCCACCCGTCCCGAGGAGTTCTCCTTCGGCCACTCGCTCAACCCCGGTTGCCATGCGGCAGGCGGTGAGTTCATCGCCGGCGCCCACGTCTATCCGGTATACAAAGACCGGCTGGAGTGGCTGCTGGCCCTATTTGCCAACCCGCAGGTCGCCCTGGTGTATGGCAAGCAACGAGCGAATGAGACAAAAAAGTACTCCGAGCATCAGGTCTTCGCCAGATGGTTCCCTGACAAGTTCAGCCTGAATCAGAACCATCCTTTCTGTAACAACGCTAACGCGGCTATCAGGCGGGAGTTATGGAAGCCCTTGCCTTACGATGAGGAGCTGACTGGGCTGGAGGACATTGATTGGGCCAAGCGTGTCATGCAATTGGGCTACAAGATGGTCTATGCAGACGATGCAGAAGTTGTATGCGTTCACAATGAGTCGACGAAGCGCATCTGCAACCGTTACCGGCGTGAGGCCGTTGCCTTGAAGCGTATCTTTCCCAGGAGCGGTTCAGTCTGTGGGACTTCGCCCGTCTGTTCGGAGCCAACGCGGTCAGCGACGCCTATCATGCGTGGCATGAGCGCGTGTTGTGGCGCAACCTGCTGGGCATCCCGACCTTCCGGCTGATGCAGTTCTGGGGTACCTATCGCGGCTTTGCCCAATGGGGCCCGGTGACAAGCCATCTCAAGCTGACGTTTTGCTACCCTAACGGTTTGGTGCGCACACGGTCGGGAATAACAAAGCCTGAGCTGGGCCATCGGGTCGGGTATGCCGGCATGTCATCGGAGGGGCGAGTTGGCAGAGATCATTGACATCTCGGTGCCCTTACGGCCTGAGATGCCGATCTGGCCGGGGAGTGTGGGCCTTAGGCTCGTGCGAACGATGCGCTTGGAGGCGGGGGATTCAGCCAATGTCTCCCGGCTGGACTGCGATGTGCACGTAGGTACTCATGTAGACGCACCGTGCCACTTTCTCGAGAATGGGAACACCGTCGAGCAGTTGTCCTTTGATACCCTGATCGGCCCTGCGATTGTGGCTTATCTGCCGGATGTGGATACTATCACGCCTGGGGACCTCGCCGGTCTGGGATTGTCGCCCGGCGCCAAACGGCTTCTGCTGCACACGCGCAACTCCGAGTTGTGGGCAACAGGAGTGACTGAGTTCAGAACGGACTACGTGGCGCTTACCGCCGACGCTGCCTGCTGGGTGGTGGATCAAGGCATTCGGTTGCTCGGTGTGGATTGCCTGTCGGTGCAGCGCTACGACGATAGCCCGCTCACCCACCAAATCCTGCTGGAAGCAGGCGTGATCATCCTTGAAGGCTTGAACCTGGCCGACGTCAAGCCGGGGGAATACGAGCTGATTTGCCTGCCCCTGCGCCTGGTTGGAGCCGAGGGGGCGCCGGCCCGTGCTGTGCTGCGGCCCTTACCGAATATTCAGGAGCGCCTATGACACCGCGGATCGTTGCCCTGGTCCCTATGCGCCATCACAGCGAGCGGGTGCCGGGCAAGAACTATCGCCCCTTCGCCGGCCGGCCGCTGTATCACCACATCGTCAGCAACCTGCTGGCTTGCCCCCTCCTCGCCGAGGTGGTGATTGATACCGATAGCCCGATGATTATGGAGGACGCGTCGCGGCACTTTTCCCAGGTGCGCCTGATCGAGCGGCCGCAAGACCTGCGCGACAGCAAGACGCCTACCAACGAGATACTGCTGCACGACGTTTCGCTGGTGGCGGCCGATTTCTACCTGCAAACCCACAGCACAAATCCGCTGCTGCGGACGGAGACCATCACCCGGGCCATTGAACTGTTCCTGGGTAGCTACCCGGCGTACGATTCACTCTTCGGCGTGACGCGCTGGCACACCCGCCTGTGGGATCAACTGGGGCGGGCTCTCAACCACAATCCGGCCCTCCTGCTCCGTACTCAGGACTTACCGCCCATCTTTGAGGAGAACTCAAACCTTTACATTTTCACCCGACAGACCCTGGAACAGCGGCGCAATCGCCTGGGCGAACGGCCTCTGATGTTTGAGATTGACCGCCTGGAAGCCTGGGACATTGACGAAGAGCCGGATTTTCAGATCGCCGAGTTTCTTTACGTCAAACGAATGGAGAAACGGTAACGCGCATGGGCTGGAAAGTGCTGATCACAGCGCCCTATATGCAGCCGGTGATAGATCGTTTCCTGCCCGTCTTTGCCGAAAAGGACATTGAGATCTGCGCGCCGCCGGTCAACGAGCGCTTTGAGGAAGCCGACCTGTTACAGTGGGTGGGCGACGTTGACGGCGTCATCTGCGGCGACGATCGCTTTAGCGAGCGCGTGCTGCAGGCTGCGTCCAAACTCAAGGTCATTTGCAAGTGGGGTACCGGCATTGACTCCATTGACCGGTCGGCCTGCCAGCGGCTGGGCATCGCCGTGCGCAACAGCCCCAACGCCTTCAGCGAGCCGGTGGCGGATACGGTCATCGGTTACATGCTGTGCTTCGCGCGCAACCTGCTCTGGCTGGACCGGCGGATGAAGGAGGGGGTGTGGTGCAAGGCCCCCAGCCGGGCGCTCCGGGAGTGCATTCTGGGCGTGATCGGCGTTGGCAACGTGGGCAAGGTGGTGGTGCGGCGGGCGCTCGCCTTTGGGATGCGGGTGCTGGGCAATGACATCGTGGAGATGCCCGCCGAGTTCTTGGCTGCCACTGGCCTCCCGATGATTTCCAAAGAGGAGTTGCTAGGTCAGGCCGATTTCGTCAGCCTGAACTGCGACTTGAATCCCACCAGTCACCACCTAATGAGCGATACCCAGTTTGCCCTGATGAAGCCAACGGCCGTTATGATCAACACGGCACGGGGACTCATCGTTGACGAGCTTGCTTTGATACGGGCATTGCAGCAACAGCGTATTGCTGGCGCGGCGCTGGACGTATTCGAGGTTGAGCCGTTGCCTGCCGATAGCCCTTTGCGCCAGATGGATAACATCTTATTGGCTCCACACAACGCCAACAGCAGCCCCGAGGCGTGGGAACGGGTGCACTGGAACACCATCAACAACTTGCTGGACGAGTTGCGAAGGAGTCGAAAATGAAACGGATCGTACTGATTACAGGGGTGGTCGGCGGCATCGGCAGCGCGACGGCTCGTGTGTTTGCTGACGCCGGGTGGCACGTGGTCGGCGTGGATCGGCGGCAGGTCGAAGGTCTGCCTGGGGTGGCTCATTTCATACAGGCCGACATTTCGGTGCCCGATGCGCCAGAACGGATCTTCAATAAGGTGACCACGCAAGAAGGGCGGTTGGATGCGCTGGTCAACAACGCCGCCATCCAGATCTGCAAGCCGCTGGTGGAGACGACTTTTGATGAATGGGAGTCCATCATGGCCTCCAACGTTCGTTCGGTCTTCCTGGGTGCACGCTATGCTTACCCATTGCTGAGGCGAAGCCGAGGCGCCATAGTCAACGTCAGCTCCGTTCATGCGGTGGCTACATCGGTGGGCATCGCGGCCTATGCTGCCAGCAAGGGTGCGCTGCTAGCACTGACGCGAGCCATGGCCCTGGAATTCGGCCCCGACCAGATCCGGGTGAATGCCGTCCTGCCCGGCGCGGTGGATACGCCCATGCTTCATGCCGGGCTGGGGCGTGGGCATGTACACGGCAGCAGCGTTGAGGAACTTGTGCGCGGCTTTGGCAAGAAACACGTCATGGGCCGTGTAGGCCGGCCGGAGGAGATCGGCCGGGCGATCCTGTTCCTGGCAGATAACGACCAGTCGTCCTTCATGACCGGGCAGGCTATGGTCGTGGACGGCGGAGCGACAGCCAGGTTGAGTACGGAATGACTACCGTGGGGAACTTACCGTGGCACAAACCGTCAGATTCTGCTAGCCCCATTTGACGAGGCCCAGATGCGAGTTCTGTTTGTTCTCAATGCCCCTACTACGGCGCCTCTATCAGAGCTATCTCGCCTGAGGTCTATTTCGCCAAAAGTGGTGTACTGGGCGAATGGTTCTCTTGACCCGATTGGTCTACGATATTGGTCCAGTTTGGCTGACAAGGTAGTAGTTGACGATGGTATCGCAGCGGAAGTGTGCAAGAATCTGGGGCGTGCTGGCACTTTGCTCTCTGACTTCACTGCCGACATGCGGATCAGAAGACAAACATGGGTGTCTGAGCTTGGTGCCACGAGCCGTGCAATTCGCCAAGGGGCGAAAAAGACTGGCAGGCCGGTGCTCTTCTTCCCAACCAGTGACACGATAGCCAAGATATTTCTGCCCATCTCAAAGCGCCTCCGTCAGTGCTGCTATGCAGCCCCTATCCTTTGGAGAGAGGAAGGCGCGGCGGTGTTACTGTCCAGCCTGGATATACCTTGTGTTGAGAACCACCCAAGTCTTATAGAAGAGATTAACCCATCCGTAATCGTATTTGGAAATGATTGGTCAAGTGAAGAGATCGAGCTAATCACAAAGGCGAGAAGATGCGGCATACCGACAGTGTGCATTCAAGAAGGATGCCTTGATTGGGATACTTCATGCAGACGGATGGGATGGTCTGACTTTCCATTCGCCCAAGGCCCACTTACCCTCGAATATCTCCGTCGAGATTCCTATTTCATAACTGGAAACCCAAAATTTGATGACATCTCGAAACTTCCATTGCCTGAAGCGCCAACGGTGATGATCAATTGCAACTTCACATATGGCATCCATGAAGAGGATCGCGACCAATGGATCAAAGACGCAGTTGCAGCTTGCAAGACGCTTGGACTCGACTTTTTCATTTCCCAGCACCCACGAGACAGAGCGTGCCTTGCTGGCCTTCCTGTCCGAAAATCAAACGCGACAGTGGTACATCAGCAGATCGCTGAATGCAGCTTGCTGATCACCAGATTTAGCACGCTTGTATACGAAGCTATGTTGATGGGCAGACCAGTGATTTACTATAATCCTCATGGCGAGAAAATGGCAACGTTCAACGAAGACTCGTCCGGAGGCCTACACAAGATCTATGAGTCTGCTATGCTGTCAACAGCAATTCATTCTGCCCTTGACCGTGTCGAGCTGGAAGAGCCACTTCGAGAAGCCTTTCTGAATCTTCACTGCGGTTCGCATGACCATTTGGCTGCCAAGAGATGTGCGGAGGCTTTGGAGGTTGTGTCCCGAACTGGCATCGGGGCGTCTGATTCGGCAATATACCGCAGGGCGACACACTGCGGGAACATTGTCGCATCTGCGAGGCATCAGCTTAGGAGAGCCGCTAATGCAATTCTCGGTTATCATACCCACTCTTAATCGTTGTGGCCTGCTGGCCGACGCGTTGGTGTCTGCGCGCGCTCAATCCTTCGCTAATGATCAGTACGAGATCATCATTGTGGACAATGGCAGCACCGACACCACAGTCCAGTTGGCTGAGCAGCTCAAGCGCGATGGCGGCAAAGCAGTCCGATATGTGTATGAGCCCCGGCCAGGCCTCCATTGGGCGCGACACGCTGGTGCCAGGACGTCCAACGGGGAAGTGCTTGTTTATACTGATGATGATGCCATTGCACACCCGGATTGGCTTACAAACTTGGCTAAAGCTTACGCCGAGCTAGAAGCGGACTGCGCGGGTGGTAAGATCCATATCCAATGGGATAGAAAGCCACCTGCGTGGATCATTCCCTATGAGGACGTACTTGGGTGCCTAGACTACGGTCTGGACATGTGCTTACTAGGACCGGACCAGTATATTAACGGCGCCAATTTTTCGATTAGAAGGGACAGGCTGTACCAAATCGGTGGATTCAACCCCGATCAAGTCGGTCAATACCTGATAGGAGACGGAGAGACCGGGCTCTGCCGGAAGATTCACCAAGCTGGCTGGAGAATGGCATGGGTGCCTGATGCCCTCGTTTGGCACCGTCAGATTGTTGAAACGAACGGTACGCTGGCCGATCTGAAGCGGCGTTTTGCCAACAACGGGGTGAGCAGTGCCTACGACTATTACCGACGAACCAGATGCTGCCCGCGCTACCTGTTGCGCTGTGCTGCACAGACTGCCCTGAGGGCACTCGATCTAAAGGTGCGTGCGCTGATGCGCCGGCCCGCGCGAGATCCTGCTTACTATCAGCATGAGCTGTACGCAGCGCATTTCTGGGAACAATCGCGCTACTACTTGCGCCTATCGTATGATGAGCGTTTGCGTGAATTGGTCTTGCGCGAGGACTGGATCAACGAGCCCGCGAGAGATTGAAAGTCGTTCCGGCGAGCGGAGCGCGCTGTTGGCCAATTGATATGTCCACAAGCCGTTCTGGAATAAACCGTTCGATCCAAACGGAATTGCAAATGCCGTCCATTCAACCCGAATTACGCAAGGATTGACGGATTGGTTAAGAGGAAAGTTGATGAGATCAGGGGAAATCCGCGAAAGATGGGGCTCCTCTTGTGGTATAAGGTTGTTGCCAAACAAAACTCGTACCCCAAAAGGAGCACCCAAAAGTTATGCCATCCTACAACTCCAGCCGCCCGAAACCCAAGCGAAAAATTGCTGAGGAATTCACCCTGAAACGCGCAACCGGCTTCGGCGGTTTCAACTTGCTTGCCGATTTCATGGACTCCGTCGAGTTCTCCGGGATAGTGTCCCGGAATATGGAGATCGAGAAAGCGCGTTGGGCTGATTACCCGCTCTCTACAATGATCGAGATGATGGTGCAGGGATACGCCTGCGGATTGCAGCGACCTTATCATTTCGAGGCGATCCAGGACGATCCTCTCATCACTCACAAGCTCGGCCTGGAGCGCCTGCCCGACGACACATTGTTCAATAAGGATTTGAGGCGATTCGATTCGGAGGAAAAAGTGCAGCAGCTGCTGCGTGTCCACTGGGATCTCGTCGATGGACAATTCAACAACGCCAAGCGCATAGTTCTCGACTTTGATTCCACTGTCGAGACTGTATATGGCGATCAGGAGAACAGTGGTGTCGGATACAATCCACACAAACACGACCGCGCGAGCTATCATCCGCTGTTGGCGTTCGAGGGGGCGACCGGGCTTTCGCTTAACGCCACTCTGCGTCCTGGCAACACGGCTTCCATGACCGACGCCGTAGCCTTCATCCAGGAAACGCTGGCCATGTATCCGGCCCGCGAGCGTCTGGCCAGGCTTGACAAGGGCTTCGACAGCAACGAGATCATGGAGACGTTCGAAGAGGAGGGGGCCGGGTACGTCATCAAGATGCGCTGCCTGTCCGCTCTGGGAACGGCGATCCTGGAGGTCCCCAGGAAGAAATGGAAACGGATCTCCGATGAAGAAGGGGAGGCCGAGATCACGGCTTTCCGCTACCAGGCTGGCAGCTGGAGCCGACGACGACGGGTTGTCGTCGTGCGTCGAATCACCGACGAAGGCTCTCAGCGCTCCTTTTGGGACGAATGGGGATATAGCTATTCTGCTTATGTCACCACTTTCAACTGGGCGCCGCTGGACGTCTACAGGTTTTATAACCATCGGGGCAACGCGGAGAACCTGATCAAAGAGGGGAAATACGGCTTCGGCATCGATCAGATCCCAACAGGAGACTTCTTCCCAAATTGGGCGAACTTGCTCTTGAAGCTGACCGCCTACAATATCCTGCTGCTTTTTCAAAAAACACTCATGCCCAGCGCGACGTCCCGATTGACCTCGGCGACCTTTCGTCGGCTCTTTGTAACCATACCTGCGCAGTTGGTACATCGCGGTGGTCGCTGGGTCCTAAAACTCCCTGAAATCTTCGCATATCAAGCCGCGTGGCGGGGTGCACGTCGTGCTTTTTCTTCGTCCTGACATGGCGCGCCTTTTTAGTTTCCAGATTTCCACAGATGGTCGAAGTGTGCCTTTTGGTAAATTGACTCGCGATTTCAGCGGCTGAAATCATTCTACGAACGACAAAGTCGAGGATACACCAGACACTGGGGCCCCCAAAGGCTCCAAAAGCTTGCCAAGCGGGGTCATCTCATGCCCTTTTTGACTCAACCCTTGCGTAATTCGGGTTCAACGAGCACTCATACTAAGCGTAAATCTAGTGTTTAGCCCGTTTGGCCTGGAGATCAGAAAACTGCAGCCCACACAAGTGCACGACACAAAAGCCGAAGGATTCCCAGGGTGTTTGGCGGAAGCCGATAGACTTGGTATGGATCTCAACTACTGGATAGAGCAGAGGCTTGGGTGAGAAGAGACTCTGCCCATACTTGAGCGAACAGTACTCCCTCGCCTTCGGGGTGATTCAGTTGTTTGTCAGCCCGGCGCCGACGTGGGGCGCCAGGTGCGTCACATTCCGCCGAGGCCTAACAAGGGCGAGTTGCACTTGGTTGGTCATTCTCCCTGGATGGTTGCGTTCCTTCGGGGGTATTTTCGCTCCGGCTGTGTATTCGTTCATTCTAATGATGGCCGTTCCTTGCCGTTCCAGAATATACTTGGATAGACATACTGATTTCCTATGGAATCTTCGTTGAACTGGAGATGGGTGTTTTTTTATTTGGCGCTTCCGGGTTTTGAGTGGGTACCCACTACATCTTGTGGTTGTGCCTGAAAAAGCAACGTCAAGATCAGAGAGCGCCCAGTCATAGGCCCTGTGGGAGCTGTGGGAATCGCGAAGCGATTTCCAAGAGCCTGTGGAATTCCGCAGGAATTCCAAGCGATTGTGGATCCCGTCTTGTGGGATCCACATGAGCGGCAGGCTCGACAGCTTCCACGGGGCTTGGCACCGAGCGAGGATGCAATCTTTGCTTAACCACAACATATTGGGGTCACCCACTCAAAACCCGGAAGGACCTTTTATTTATGTAGCCGAGGGTTTTATCGGGTAATAAAACCCGGCGGGTAAGGTGTAGACAAAGTGTTTACGTCAGCAGGTTTCGAAACAGTGTGGCGTCATCAAATTGGCAAAAACACATACCTTGTCATCAGAAAGCCTGACACTGGCGAGGCAACCAGGACAAATACCATGCTAATAGTGCCATGCGTGAATTATGATTAACAATAAACAGAATCCCCTGCTCAGCATGCAAGTTGTTCTGACGGCATTGGCCATCCTGTCGGTGCCATTTTGGAGCAAGGCCGTTATCGAAGGTAAGGCCAGGACGATAGGACTGCCTCTGTTAGCGGTCCTTGTCTTGCTCGTCGGGCGACTGAAGGAGCGAGCCAGGTTCTCGCTGCTGCTGGTGGCTGTTCTACTGGTTCCACTCCAGACGCCTGACTGGCCGATCCCCTATGCTTTGTCTGTTAGCGAGTTGTTGCTTCTTTTGTTAACCATTGTGCAACTTGCTATGCGGTGGAGTTCAGCACGGTTATCTCGAGGAACGACCAAACTGGCAGCCTATATCCCCTATTTCGCATTGGCTTCCGCCGGCCTCGTATCAGCGCTGCGGAACCATGAACTGGGTTTGTGGTATGGCGTTTGCCTTGTACCTTTGCTACTGCTATTTCTTGTAGACAACGGAGTCCGCGCTCCGGACGATGCTCTGCGCTTGATGGAGGTAGCAATGGGTGCGACTCTGGGCTATCTTTTGATTTACTGGCTGGCGGGCCAGGTAGGCAGCGTGATCGACGTTTACGGCCCAGCGATGCAATGGCGTATCGGCGCGCGGGTTGCCAGACTAGGCCCGATTCAATATGATTCGTATTCGATCACTTTTGGGACCTTGGCGGCATTGGGCATGCCCTTCGTTGTCCTCAAGATCTCTAAGGCCCGAAAGCCTGATGCATACCGGTTTGTTTATGGAGGCGTTCTCATTCTGTTTATCGCAATCCTGACACTGACCTCAGCCCGGGGAGCGACTATTGGGGCTGCGATTGGTGCTATTTTGGCTCTCATCTGCTCCAGGCGTCTTCGCTGGCCGGGGGTGATAGCAATGTCGGCGATACTTGCCACTACTATAATGGTCTGGGGGCCAGATTTGATCCGTGGCAGCCCATCAATCGCAGCCAGTGAGGCGCGTTGGAGGGATACAAGATGGGCAGACATAGCAACCGAGGGAAACCTCGCGACTAGAATCGCGACAATGCGGTTGACGTTTGAGAATATTGGTCAGAACCCGCTCGGGTATGGTTATGGATTTTTGTGGACGGCTTATAGAATTGATGAAGCTGTCGCCTATTCTGCTCTGCTTAATGGTGCAGGGGTAGGAGGATTTCTGAGTTTCCTAATCATCGTTGGAGCCTTGCTACGGCGTTTCGTGACCCGGATATCGCGTGGCAGTACTAGCCCACAGTGTGATCTAGCCGCTATCGGCTTGGGAACATTGCTTTGCGGACTCATTGCTGGTGTTTCCTCTGAGAGTGTACTTCTGGGACCAGTCCAATCTTTCGTTTTCTGGACTGTTCTCTGCGCAGCCTATTGTGGGACATGCTCCCAGTGCAAACCTCTGCGCTCGATTCTATGTCAGGAAATCTGAAGTTGCCCCCGGAAGTGGAGAACACGGCTGATGCTTTAATGACTTACGAAATTCTCAGTGTTTTCGATAAATTTCTACACTCCTTCGCGAGCCTCGCCCCGAAACAGAACCCCTTCGGGGCCAAGGAGCTAGAAGTCACGAGCCAGAAACCATAATAAGGGGCCGTCTCCTATTGGCTGCGGCAGACGAAGTTAAATCGCCTCACCACACGAGGAGCCTTATTTTTGCGCATTTCAGCTGACCTGATCAACTCTCATGCTAACCAATTCGTCATCCCTTGCGTAATCCGGGTTAAGATATTGCAGATTGTGGATTGAACAAGACATTTTTCACAGCTGCAGTATCTGTATTACTTGATTTCGATTTGCATGCAATATTTGTTAATGATGGTACAAATGCGCGGAGAGCGGGAGAATGGAGCATAGCGCATGCGCAAAATTGGGCTAGTTCTTCTGCGATATTGGCTTGGTATCTCCGTTTCGGTGATTGAGATTGCCAGAGCCTTGGCTGCAGACGGTTGGGCAGTGGACGTGTTCATTGACCAAGAGACCTTTTCTAATGCCCCGATTCGCTTTTCTACGCCGAATATCAATGTCATTGTTATCGACGTTGGAAGTCACTCTTCATATCCCCCAGTAGCTAGCTTGAAGAGGCTCACTAAATCCCTCTTACCCATTAAACTCTGGGATGGGCTGCGATCAGCAAAGGCGTGGGTGCAGTACTGGTATCTTAGGTTCTCCAAGCCAGATTATAGCGTCGGTGATTTTATAGGTGCATATCGGATCAGTTGGTCACCGTACCTGGAAGTACTAATATCGCACGTAGCTCAAGGAGATTATGTTGCGCTGATCGGCATAGAGCCTAATGGCTTGATGGCGGCGTGGTACGCCTGTCATAAGGCAGACGCACGCAATACACATGTGATCTACTACAACCTGGAACTCTTGGAGCGCCGCTGGAACATGTCTCTAATGCAACGTCTTCTGAAAGATTGCGAAATTGTTTGCTCGCGTGGTTGTGATTTCACGATTATTGCAGATGAAAAGCGTGGCAACATTTTTGCGAAGGCAAACGGCGTGGATAAAGCAAGACTGAGATACCTTCCGGTTTCTTTAGCAGAGTCGCCCGTGTTGAGCAAAGGGCGTTACTTTAGAGATCTTTTCAATATTCCTGATAATAGAAGAATAGTCATATATGCTGGAAACATATGTGCGTGGGGCATGTGTCGCGAGATAATTGAGTCTGTTTCCCAATGGCCGGCCGAGTATGTATTGGTCATGCATACATGGAGGACAGACTTTAGCAGCGACGGGTACTTCCGTGAGTTGGTACGACTAGGTGACGGTGAACGGGTTTTCTTCTCGACTCAGCCCGTACCGCATGAAAGAGTCGCGGAGGTCCTGTCTTCGGGCGATGTTGGATTAGCGTTTTACAGGCCTATTGATGCAAATTTTATGGAGACCGGTTCTTCGTCTAACAAGTTGGCGCGATACGCTCAAGTGGGATTGCCGGTAATCGGGAACAACCTTCCTAGCCTAAGAAAGGTTTTTGAGATTTATGGTAGCGGCGTGTGTATCGAGGATCCAGACCAGATAGGTGAAGCTTTGGCAAAAATCTATCTCGACTATGATAGCTTCCGGCAGGGCGCATTCAGCAGTTACAGAAACCACTACAATTTCGCGGTCGCATTTGAGCCGATATTGTCTGAATTGAGACGACTAAATTAGCAGTATAAATACCGGTACGTTTGAAGCGCTTACGGTGTGTGGTCGTGAAAGGCGAGCACGGAAGTTGGATCGTGCAAGGGTCCCTCGCGTCTGTTGGAAAATCCTCCCAGTTGGGAGATCGAAGCAGTCATCAGCGGACAGGCGTGAGGTGAGGCGGACGTTAACGACTGGATGTGGCACTGTGACATGGGACGGAGGATGCGGTCGAGAAACACGTTGTTTGCGAACCATGTTGATCGTCCAGTCAAGGTACTGGTCTTGGAGAACGGTCTGGGGCCAGCAGACTTGGGTGTTTGCGGGTTGCGCATGACGGTGGAGGAGTTGGTCGGGCGTGACATTAGACCAGGGAAGATATTTCTCATCACACCTGCTCATGATTGGCGGCTGAGACCGCGCAGAATTATTACCGGGAGTGGTTATATCGCCATTCGTGCCAAAAGATGCACTGAGAGCCTTTGTCAGTGATTCCGTGAACGACGATGGCGGGTCGTCGTCAGCTTTAGCTGTCCGCTTGCTAGCGGAAAACCGTGACCATCCCTCCCCTTCTGGATTGGAGGTCCGTCTACATCTTTTCCTGGGGGTGTCCAGGATCGCCTTTGCTAGAGCGGGTAGACAGCGCATCTGAATGACGTACGCGGCCTCTTCCTCTTTGAAGGTTTCCATGATCTTGTTGCTGTTGAAGCCTTTGTCAGGTCTGCCCAGACGTTCGCGGGCCGGACAACGCGAGGGTTTCTTCAATGAAGGTTACGGCGTCGGCCATGGAAGCCCTATCGCCGCGACCCAAGGTGACATCGAGCGAGAGCCCGGTCGCCGCCTTGAACGCCAACAGTGGACAGCGGCTGGCACGGCGGTGTTTATAGTGACTCTATCTGACGGCACCGTTCTCCCGATCGGCACATACGTTCTCGACTGTTACGCCATTTCAGCTCATCTTAACAGTTTTCTCTTTTACCGTTGCATCAACTCTTGCACCATTCCCCTAAGGGGCATCTTGCATTAGTCTGCTGTCCCTGCAGATATCAATAGATGAACAGACATAAGATTGCCATCGTTTCATATGATTACCCAATAGATGTTTCACCAACTATACTCAATATATGGTCTTACTTGGCTGCTAGAGGTTATAATGTCGACCTCGTCACTGACAGCCTACTCCACAGGAAATCCTTTACACGATATTCTCTGAGGCTGATCACACTCATACCAGTTGTTTTATCGAATTATATGGTAAAGCGGCATTTTGTCTATCGCTTTAGCATTATAAGGAAGATTCATAATTGGCTGTTTGTTTCTCGACTTAAACAGATTATCAACGATTACGATTGCCTCTTTTGTGTGGAATTTGCATCCTTGGACGCTGTAGCAAGAACAGGCTTTCCTTTATCAAAAGCTATATATTTATTTTTAGAAGGAATCGCTTGCACACGGCCTTTCAACCGTGATTATGTGAAAACAATGTTAACTAATTGTGCATTCTGTATAATCGCGAGCGAGGAGCGTGGAAGGGATATAGACAAGCACTTTGGGTTAGCTCTTGATTTCGAATATGTGCCGGTATCTATGCGGCCTCCTTTAAGAAAGGAGATTCTAGCAAATAAAAAGGGATCTGTAGAAAAAGGAGAATTAAATATAGTTTACTCAGGTTATATTGCAGAGTGGAGCTGCCTTGGCGAATTTATTGAATTGTACCGACGGTTGCCTATGTTTGAGAGAAGCCGATTGTGTATTCACGGGCATAAGATGGGAACAAAGCGATATTACAAAGCAGTTGTTGCGAAGGTCAAAGGCATGAAGGGCGTGACGGTTGATCAATCATATTACGTTGGTGAAGGGTATCATGAATTTCTTTCTAGGTTCGATATAGGTTTGGCATTTTACAAAAATTATATTAATAGTTCGGACTGGGATAACCTTATGTTCTCCTCGGGAAAGATTGCTTCGTACTTATGGGCGGGAATGGCTGTTATGACAAATATTTTGCATCCTTTGAGCATGAGGCCGCCGTTTCTATATGTGGAATCAATTAACGAAGTGGCTGTGTCAGATGCGATATTACACTACCATGTGGACAGGGAAGGATATCAGAAAGCGGCGAGGGAATGTGCAGCGAAGTTCTATAATATAGAAGTCTATATGGATAGGGTTATAGATCGGATTGAGGGGATGGGAGGCAGGGGCGACGAAAGGGAAGTGCAGGGCGGTGATGGTAGGGTTTATTTATGAAAGGCGAGGGGATAGTGGCGAAGGGCGTGGGGAAGGTGGGAGTGCTGGGAGCGAGGAAGGAGTTCGAAAGGCGGTTGGCCAAGGAGGGGAGGAATAGGGGGGTGGGGCGGCGCATTGGGAAAGCATTGGTAGAGCGGACCTCGTATGCGAGGGGCCTCCAAGGATGCGGTGAGGATGCTGCCCAGGGTTGATGATGTGTTCGGGAACGCAAAGACGTGGTTGCGCGGAACTCATCACGGCGTGAGCCAAAAGCATCTGGAAGCCTACCTCGACGAATTCACATTCTGCTTCAATCGCCGCCGGGCACCGATGGCGGCCTTTCAGACTCTGCTGGGTCTTGGCGCAAAACATGCGCCGACCACCTACACTATGTTGTGTGATGTGGAATCAACCGGATAAACATTTTCTCGATCTTGGGCTACTCGCAAGGACATGGGACTTACGATTGACTTCTTTATCCTAGGACTGAATCATCCTGCGGTAGATGCCTGGTTCCGTGGGATGTACAACAGCTTCTTCGAAGCCCTTGAGGAGTGCGGATGTCACGTCACTTACAGCAATGCCAAACCGAACGAGAATGCGGATGTGCTTGTTGTTCCGATGGGAGGAGGCCAGGACAAGAGCAGCGCCCAGGCAATGCAGACTTTCGGTGGGCCGGTGATTCTATATGTTGGTGCTGCTGACGAATGGTTCCGCAGGGGATTCCTTGAGCGTTGGCGTGATCGAATCCTATTTACGTACGGTTTGGATGCGTCTGAATTCAGCCCGAGGATGTATGCACAGTTGGATATCTCGTATTATCATCTTCCGTTTGCCTCCAATCCTGCCATCATGCGATCGCTGGGATTGCCAAAGCTACTCGATGTGGTCTTCGTGGGTAACGCTGGTAGCGGAAATGGGCGACACAACTATGCGGAGCCTTTGATGCGGGCTGCACGCTCCCGAAAAGTATTGTTCATAGGTCCTGGGTGGGAACGTTACGGCTTCCCCAGTCAGTCTATTGCTTGGGGGGAGTTGTTGAACATGGTGTACAATCTGGCCCAAATTTGTGTCAATATCTCTAACGACCAAGAGAAGCTAGGGATTGATCGAAGATTGGATGGTAACAACCGTCTGTTTGATCTGGCGATAGCTGGCTGCTTTCAAGTTAGCAATGCCCCCCAGGTTGTGAGACCATATTTCGATGAGCGCGAAGTTGTGGCCGTTGATCCGCCAGATGAATGGGTATCAGCGATCATGTATTACCTGGATCATCCCGCCGAGACCGAACCATTTCGGGTCGCGGCTCGGAAGCGAGGACTGGCAGAGCACACGTGGCAACATCGAGCCAAAGAGTTCGTGGAGATGATCGAGGCACATTTGCCAGCCTGGCAACAATCTCGATCTATAAGTTCTCGTTGGAGAGAAATGGCTCGTCTGCGTGATACAACTCTTCCGCCGTACGGGGTACGCGAGGGAATGGCCAAGCTGCAAAGAAGGATACGGCGAGGCCTGGGGCAAGTCTTCTAAAACAATGCGGAACTAGATACAGCGTAGGTTATGCCATGAGCAAGTGTTTAATCTGCCATACGGACTTCAGGCCCTTTATGTCCTTTGGTAAGATGCCGATTGCCAATGGTTTCCTCTCCCCTGATCAATTTGCTGACGAGTACTTCTATGAGTTAAAGGTTGGCTTTTGTCCGAATTGTACTATGGTGCAACTGGCGGAATTGGTTGACCGAGAGAAGTTGTTCCATGAGCATTATCCTTTCTTCTCATCTACTTCGGTGCGTATGGCCGCTCATTTCAAAGAGTTTGCCGAGTTGGTGATGGCCGACTATCTCAAGTCGTCGGATCCGTTTATAGCGGAGATTGGCAGCAATGATGGGATTGTGTTGCAGCATTTTGCCCAACGAGGCATACGCCACCTGGGGATCGAACCCTCAGCCAACGTGGCTCAGATAGCTATTGACAAGGGCATCAATACGGTGGTCGCGTTCTTTGACGAAGCGCTGGCACGGGAGATTGTCGCTCAATACGGGCAAGTGGATGCTTTCCTGGGAGCCAACGTCATGTGTCACATTCCTTATTTGCACTCAGTGGTAGCCGGTATCCGCATTCTGTTGAAGCCGGATGGCGTTGTGATGTTCGAGGATCCGTATCTGGGCGATATCGTTGAGAGGACTTCCTATGACCAAATCTACGATGAACATGCTTTCTACTTCTCGATGTCATCCATTAGCTATCTATTTGCACAGCATGGACTAGAAGTAGTGGACGTTATGCCGCAGAATGTGCATGGGGGCTCGATGCGCTATGTGTTCGCCCATCAAGGGATGCGGCGGGTGTCGGAGGCGCTGAGGGCGCAACAAGCCAAAGAGGAGGCAATGGGACTGCATTGTCCCGATACTTTTGGCCGTCTGCACCGCAATATTGAGCGGTCGCGCAATGAATTGGTTGCGTTGCTGAAGGATCTAAAGCGCCAGGGCAAGCGGGTGGTGGGCTACGGAGCCACATCCAAGAGCAGCACCGTAACTAATTACTGCGGTATTGGCCCGGATCTCGTAGAGTTTATCAGCGATACTACTCCTATCAAACAAGGCAAGTATAGTCCTGGCACGCACATACCGGTGAGGCCATATCGGGACCTTGTTGCTCACTACCCGGACTACGCATTGCTGTTCGCCTGGAATCATGCTGAAGAGATTATGGCCAAGGAGCAAAAATTCAAAGCCGTTGGCGGGAAGTGGATTGTGTATGTTCCCAAAGTACAGGTGATCGAATGATCCTATGTGGAAATCCTCACGCCCAGTATTTATCGCATAAAGACGAGATTGACGCTACTATCTTGCGAGTTCTGGGCAAGGGTTCGTATATTCTGGGTGAGGAGATTAAATCGTTTGAGTCTGAGTTTGCTGCTTATGTTGGTGTGGCGAACGGTATTGGTGTGGGTAGCGGAACCGAGGCGTTGCACATTGCTCTGGTTGCGTGTGGTATCGGTCCGGGTGACGAGGTGATCACGGTGGCCCATACTGCCGTGGCAACCGTAGCCGCGATCGAGATGGCGGGAGCCACGCCGATACTGGTGGATATTGAGCCGGATGATTATACGCTTGATCCACAAAAACTTGAGGCTGCGATCACATCTCGTACCGGGGCGGTCGTTCCGGTTCACCTGTATGGTCAGCCGGCAGACTTGAATCCAATTCTGGCTCTTGCTGAAAAACATGGCCTGCGGGTAATTGAGGACTGTTGATTTCGGTACTCTAATTTGGCCCCTTTCGGAAGTTTAATTTGGCCCCACCTTCGATGCCGGCCGAATATCCATACTGGGCGGAAGCCCGGAATGGAGGTGCTGGTTGGACTGGAGGACAAGAGTGGAGCTGTTCGAGAACATCCGAAGGGAGTACGAGTTCGGGGAAGGGAGCATCCGTGGTATTGCACGAAAGCTTGGGGTTCATCGGCGGATGGTGCGAGAGGCTATTGGCAGCGCCGTCCCGGTGCCGCGCAGGAAGCCGGATCGGCCTCACTGGAAGCTGAAACCGGCTATTCCACTGATTGAGGGGATGCTGGAGAATGACCGCCAAGCTCCGCGGAAGCAGCGGCACACAGCCCATCGGATTTGGGTGCGGATCAA
>Ga0315279_10000632_pt1 | contig 66891 bp, 87 predicted proteins | sample YL17G06_20_MG_FD_203694 | JGI IMG/M metagenome (GOLD analysis project Ga0315279, IMG submission 203694) | Sediment microbial communities from Yellowstone Lake, YNP, Wyoming, USA - YL17G06_20 | ecosystem: Environmental > Aquatic > Freshwater > Lake > Sediment | place: USA: Wyoming | collected...
GTTAATGCTCTGTGGACCAAAGATATTCATAAATGCCGAGAGAAAGGACACACAGATCGAGATTTGGTTGAGTTGGATAAAAATGGGGGTTGCAGGGTAAGGAGGTGATTACATTGCCGTTTAGTTATAAGAAACCAGCATGTTTGGAACAAGTGCTAGTTCACGCGTTGATGCACTCAAACATCAACATGGCAAAGATCAGAACGTTGAATCCCATGATTGAAGAGCAGCATTGTGAACGCTGTCATGACATAGCTCGCTATCACATTGTTCCAATCAAGTTTGGCGACTAAGGTTGAAACTGTTAACGAGATAAACCTTATAAACACATTTTTTAAATATTTCGTACGCCATTATATAATGGAGGGGGTTGACTATGGGGGAGCTAGATAAAATTTTGGAACGTCTCAAGCAAGAGAGTAATATCCAAATTATCGTTACTGGAACTTGTCAACAGGGACTTGTTGAAGTTCCGTGCGTATTAACCTCAACACTTGCTGCTGATGGAATAAAGTATTATGATAGGTGGTGGGTCAGGAGCGGGTATGTTGAGAAAACTACAGTATTAGTGGTGAAACCAGATGAAAGCTAGTGTTAGTAGATTACTCAAAAGAGTCAGCACTGACAAAATAAAGAAGGTTATGTTACAACCTTCAGAAGTCAGGCTTGTGAAGTTTCTTCTCGAGTATTATATAACAAAGGAGGGATTAGATGGACAGAAAAAGGGTGGGTCCTCGCCAACTAGTGGTCTTGAGGATCTTGAAAGAATACCAAGCACCAATTAGAGGATACCAATTGCATAATGCTGGTAATGAGGATCCTCTTTACCAAAAAGCAAGGGGTGAAGGTTTCTGGAAAGAAGATTTCTCGTTTTTCATGAAAGGAATGGTCAAGAGAGGGCTAGTACAGAAAATTGAGTTACCATTGAACCAAGTGTTTTACTCGTTAACAAGGGAAGGATTTAGTGCCTACTTAGCTCAGTGTGAGCCGAAGAGAGCATTAGCGTTTGAAGTACTGAAAGCAACTCGAATGCTAAAGAGAGCGTTAAGGTACTATCATGGAGACAAAGAATTAGGTGAATTGTTAGCTATTGCTCGTACACTTCCTGCTGAAAATGTAAGTAAAATGATTATACGTTATGTTGGAAATGAGAAAGGTAGATCCGATTTTCGGAGATCTCAGGATCCAAACTCTGCTTATGCGGCAGATGAACAAATGAAAGTGGCAAAGATTTATGGTGGTTTGTTGGAACTTTTGGAACCTACACTTGCAGATAAAACTAGAGCGGAAACGACGAAAGTTGCAGAAGCACAATTTATATACCAACATGAAAAAGACATTGCACACCGTGCAACTATAGTAACCAAGGTTCTAGGATACTGCATATTCTGTGGTGCACAGATACATAATGAGGAAGCACATAGGGATGAACAGTTGTTGAAGAAGTACGCAGGTGCGAAGACGGGCATGGTTTGTTGTTCATGTTTTAGGAACTTGGAGTGGGTTGAGAAGTATCTAACAGTTAAGGAGGTGATTGATGATGCAAGTGTTGCAACAGCATAATCAGCAAGTAGTAGTACTTGAACAGGAAGAGACTTTCAAAATCCCAACCAATTGTTGGGCATTTGTGGAGGAAAAAGACGGAAAGAGAACGCTAGTGCAGGAGTTGGAAGTAAAGGGCTCAGTAGTTCCAAAGCTAGTGCTAGTACCTAAGGTAGCTGGTGGTTAGATATGACTAGATATTGTATGTCGGAGAAGGTCAGGTCGGGCAGGGAAGGATGCCACTATTGGAAATGGGGACAGTGTACTGCTAACTTTAAGTGCAATAGTGCTAGGGTTATGACACCAGCTGAGTATAAGCAAGTTTGCGAGCTGGAAAGGGGGTGATTGGATGAAGATAGAGATATGGCTTGGTCGACCAGGGTTTGAGGAGTCTTGCACGCTAGAGTTTGACGATACAAGCATAACTACTAAACAATATAATGTTGCAATCATAAAGTATGATACGGAAGGAAAGGAGATCGAGCGAAAGGCAATTGGTGTGGTTAACAAAGTTGACATTGTCAGGATCGCCAAAGCATCGTAAGGCCTTTCGGGAAACCGTTTGCGGCTGCCTCTCCTTTCTCCCCCTTTCCGTAGTAGCTGCACCGTCCCAAAGAGAGGTATGCGGAGGTGAGATAGTGAAACAGATAGTTCTGACAATTAACGTTTCAGAGGAGCGTTCAAGAGAGGTGCTTGCTGAGATAGCGAGGTTTACGGCAGCAATTTCGAACGCGTGTGGAACGATAACGCAGAAAGTAGATAGTGTGTAAGGAGGTGAAGTAGCGATGTTTGAGGATAAGAAGTGGAGTGACGCACTCAAGAAGGCAGCAAGTGAGTTTCTCATACGACATCATCTAGAGGATTTATCAGAAACAATGGCATCACTCGCATATGTAATTGATATGGCAATTGAGGAGGGCTTTGAGGACGCAAAGGAAACCGTGAACGATTGGCATGATGATAGTAATAGAGAACCACAGAGAGATGAGTCGAGAGATTGAGGAGGTGGAAGTATAGACAAAGATAAAGTTCAGCAGATAGCCGAGCAAATGGCATTGGAGACTCACGGTTGCGAATTTCACGAACTTTCACAGGAACATGAAGACCAGGTATGGAAAGCTGCTGAGATTGAGTACGAAGAGCGTCAGATGGAAAAAGCAGACAGAATTCGGAAAGAAGCGGCTCTCAAAGGGAGGTGATAACTTGATAGAATTAAAGATTCGACCTAGCGAATCCTTCGCAGATATGGAAAAGCGCATACCGAAAGGTAAAAACTACTTGGCAGCACTTCGGAAGAAAACTATTATGTCCGTTGCAGACTTTGAAGAAGCACGCGCAAAGAACATCGTAGTACTGTATTCTTCAGATAAACACACAGATACTTTCCGGCACGTTATTTACGCCTGTGCATGCGGTTCAAGAGAGTTCCAGCTGATGATGCATGGTGGTGAAATAACTGCAAGTTGCGCGAAATGTGGAAACAGTGATATTGTTGCATGGTACAAGGATGGTCATGTTCGCAATCTACTAACACAAGATTGGAGTGAACCGGATCTTATGACCCTACTAAGCGACCGTAATTGGCTTGCGAGGGAAATTGAGAAGCTAGCAAAACGTACTGAACTACAGAAGCGCATCGATAATCAAGCAGTTGCACACCGGATTGCACAACACTTACTCGACAGCCACGACATCATGAAAGAAGAATTCACCGATGTTCGAAAGTCAATCGAAGAGTTCCTACCGGAGGTGATAGAGTGAGACGTCTAACAGTTTGCATCCTTGAAGGAACGCCAAAGTTACCGGAATCAGTAAAGGTAGTTGCTGGCCTCTCAGGCGAATGGAATGAACTTGTATTAGCCGAAAATCTTGCAATGGCTTTCAACTTCCTAAGACACAAGCTAGAGCAGGAATACAAGCGGAAGATACCGATCGTGATCATACAGGGAGGTCAATCGGTCACGATAACACCTAAAGTGTGGGAACTACTAAAGCGTGTAAGGAGGTGACAACATATGGAAGAACAAGAGATACTAACTCAACAACAACTTACACTAGCAAAGTTCAACGAGTTACGCAATAAAGGATATCATGTGAGTGCGACGTTTAGCTCAATTGCTGATAGGGGCACGATAAGAATCTTCGATGAGGATGACTTGATGAAAATAAAGAAAGACATTAATGCTAACGAAATCAACAAGTCAACATACACCGATAAATCGGGCATGTATGCAAAGGCAGAGGTTGACGGGCAGGAATTTGTTATATTTCCGAAAGTGCTTGCATTTCCTAGCTGCAGAATTGAAGAACGGACTGTAACTATTCCGGCATCGCCAGAGCACACCGAAGTACGTAAGTTTGTTGTTTGTGGAAAAGATGAGAAAGAAACGGTTTGATGGAAACGGTTAACCGTTTAAACTACCTATGTAAAATATATGAGTAGTTAAACCGTTTTTCCGTTTTCAAGGGCTGTTTACTCGAGGAGGTGAAATCGTTTGGTAACTGCGAAAAATAAAAGGGAATTCATAACTACATGGAATGAACATATCAACCAGCTAGGCGAATTAGCGTACTCATTACCAGCTGCAAGGGCTAAAGTGTTCTTTGATACACATAAGGAATTACTTCAATTCGTGAAAGAGGCTGCAGATTTTACGTTTGTTGATTGCGAATTCTATAGACTCACTCCTAAGGAGCATCAGTGTATTGAAGGGGATTGCTACAACGGATGCACTATAGCGACTAAGCTTTTTGGGAATTGCTGTATGAAGTGCCCGAAGGCGATGAAGTGTGACGCTGGTTGCATGAAGACTGAGGAGCTGAAGTGTAGTATTGTGAAGAGGGGGGTGAAAGGTAAATGCCGATAGATTGGGAATCAGGGAAAGATACTCGTATAAAGGGGCATCCTGCAAAGTGCAAGTTGTACCCAAGCCATAGTACGGATAAGAAGGGTCGCTGTAAGACCTTTTATAAGTGTGAGAGTGCAGGTAAGGCACAGTGTATCGCTAAGGGGGGTACTTAGTTGGAGACGAAGAAAATATACGGGGCACCGGGAACTGGCAAGACATCACAACTAATGCAAGTTGTGGTTAATGAACTAAAGTCTGGGCTAAGCATCGAGGATATTTCGTACATGGGGTTCACTAGGGCTGCTTGTACAGAAGCGTTAACTAGGGCAGCGAAGGTTGCTACTTTTCCAGATAAAACACGGTATTGGTTCAAGACTATTCACGCGACTTGTTTACACTTGCTGATGAAAGCTGGATTAGGGAATGAACGAACAATTGCAAAGTGGTCGGATCTAAAGACATTCTGTGAAGTCAATGGACTAGAACCGCCGAATATGAACGATGAGGATACTATAATAGGAGGTCAAGTTTCTACAGGCACTGCATTCTTTTCCACCTACAGTTATCTTTTGAACACTTTTAGGAAACCTAATCAATATGAAGAGTGTCCACACGCTGAAGTGTTTGATGGATTGAAGTACGAAGAGCTTCACAAAGCATGGGACGAGTATAAGGTTAAGCATAAGTTGATGGATTTTTCGGACATGCTTGTTGAGACAGTTGAGCATGGTCTGACGGTTCCTACGACTGTCTTAATAGTGGACGAGTTCCAAGATATCAGTCCACTACAACTAGCACTGATAAAACAGTTTTCGGTTGGCAAAGAGAGTGTGTATGTTGCTGGAGATGACGACCAGGCATTGTATGGGTTCCAGGGTGCCGATCCTAGGCTAATGCTCGAATATGATGCAAACACAATTGAGGTATTAGGTAACTCGTATCGATGTCCTGAAGAGGTATGGGAGCCATCAATGCAATTGATTAACTTGAACAAGAATAGACAGTTCAAGGATGTTCAATCAAGAGGCTCAGGTGGTTCGTTTAGGGAGATGAGTTTGGGCAGGTATTTCAATCAACTTTTGTATCACATCAGGGGTCCTACTTTCCTACTTGCGAGAACGAATCAATTGGTAGGAAAGATAGCGTGGCAACTCGCCTTTAATGGAGTCCTTTTTAAGTATCTGGACGGAGAGAAAGATAGGGTTTGGGGTTGGAATAAGAAGAGGACTTTGGCGATGAATTGGATTCTTAAGACTGGATACAACAGGTATCGGGCGTTTGATAAGATTGCAGATAAAGAGAACTGGGCACAGGGAACTCGGACGTTCATGAAGTGCTACCTAAAGCACATACAAATAGTAGATCCTGCTAATATCAATGTGAAGATAGGAACTATTCATTCAGCGAAAGGAAGAGAAGCAGATACGGTAATCGTCTTCAATGATTTGACTAAAAGGGTGTCTGTGGCTATGGAAACTGAGGAAGGCCTTGAAGCAGAACGTAGAGTTTGGTATGTTGCGATGACTAGAGCAAAGCAGCAGTTGTTTTGGGTTGATGGGTTTTTCAAGACAGGAAATGGGTTCATGTTGGGAGGCCCAGAGGTTGTTGAAGATGAGAAAAAGTGAACTGATGCCAATTGAAATGGTCACAATGCTCAACAGAACATATGCGTATACGTTGGAGGAGATTTCGAAGATCATAAAGGTACCTATACATAAAACGAAAGTGTTGGTTGAGGAAGCATTATCTCAGGAGTTGTTGGAGTTTCGAGATTTTGAACTAACAAGACCGTTGACGGAGGATCTAGTACAAGTGAAAAATGTCAGGTATTATAGGAGGATATTCTAATGCCTTTTGATTGGCCGAAAGGTCCTGTACCAGTTTCAAAACCACTACCTCCACAATTTAACAAAGAGTCTACTCATCAATGTGCTGGCTGTTTCTACAACTACCGACATCCACACTTTAGAGTTGGCACTGATTGGAATAGCACGACAACTATTGTTTGGGAATGCAACCTCCGAATCATGCGAACAACTATGCTCAAAAAGTACGATCATAGAACAAGAATAGTGCTCGAGTACCGTAACTTTTACGAGGAGAGATTCGGAAAAACTCCTTGCCCCGAAAAGAGTATCTTAAAGAAATCGAAGTGGACTGTTGACTTCAAGTCAACCTCATCTCTTAATAGAGCGTCAAGAGAATTCGAGCATTGGTTACATAGAAATAAACTTGAGGAGTATCAGAAGAAAAGAAACTTCAACATAACACCAGAACCGAAAGAATAAAAGGAGGAATAAAATGCCTATAAGTAAGGATAAATTCAAGCAGGGAGAACTCTACACCATCATGCGTTTAGAAGATGTGATGGAACCCGACCAAGCATACCAAATAAAGGAGATAGCAGTACTAGTTCGCCGTACACCTATGAGAATAGGGTATAAACTCCGTGAACTCGAAAAAGACGGTAAGGCTGAGTGTAGGCGAGTGGACGGTAAAATAGTTTGGGCGTTGACGGAGACTGCTTATCTAGAAGGGACTGTTAAGGCAGATAAACAGAAGTTGAGAATTAGAGGAAGGCCAGTTAAGGAAGCTAGAATGAGGGGCAAGAAGGGACAGAAACCCACCTACGTTGGTAACAAAAAAACTAAACCTACTTGACAACTAAATTTTTATATATTTACTCATGGTCATTTGAATGATGACTAAGCTCTAGGGGAGGTGAAAATGGAAATGTGTCCAATAAGTGCCGACGAGTTTGAAAAGGGCAAGAGTGCAACCAAGAAGGACCTCACGGAGGTTCTAGAAGAGGGCAAAGGGTATACCACGAAGGAGGTAGCAGACCTCATCGGACGATCGTGGGGCATAGCAAAGAACATCCTGAAGGCTGCAGTCGAAGAAGGCACAATAGAGGTAAAGAAAGTTGGAAGAAGTATCTACTGGCGCCTGAAGCCTCAGTAGACTTCCAGGTTTCTTTCCCCTCCTTCTTTCCTCTATTTTTGTTATAAAGTGGAATATGTGGTCAACAGGGAAACTGCTTGCCACATGTTTTATATATTTATGTACCCATAATTGACCATAAAGCCTTTTGGCCATAAAATCTAGAGGGGTGTTTATGGGAGTATCGGAAACGATTTCAAGCGAAGAGCTGGATAACGAGATAGTTTTTTTTGCACAGATACGAGTTAACAATCAAATCACAATACCAAAAGAGTGTATGGAGGCAAAGAAACTGAAACCAGGAGACGTGATAGCTATTGCTGTTCTGAAGATAGTTGACGGCACAGTGACTTGGAGTAACATGAAGTCACGACTACAGGGGAGGTGAAAAGAATGAGTAAAATGTCAGAATTTACTACCAAGGTTCTTAGTGAGTGGGCAACTCAACTTGGTAGAGAACCAGCCGAGCTTACGAAGATGTATAATGATGCGTATGAGATTCTAGCAAAGATGGGCAAGCCAGCGGATCAATTAGAAGAGATGGCAAAAACCAGAGTTAGGTCACAGTTGAGAAACGAATTCGCATCACCTGCAGTTTCATTCCGGGGCCGTATATTAGCGAAGAGCGACGCATTTAACGTAAATGCGAATGCTTGGGAAGAAGCTGCGGAAATGAATAAGAGTCCAGAAAGGCAACAGTGGATCGATCAGAGGGCAATCAACGAAGCAGGCCAACCACTCGATATGAGAGAGATTTTCTCGAAATCCAAGAAGAAGAATCCGAACTTCGGAAAGATCCTACCCAAAGAGAATTTCCTCGCGAACGTTTTTGGAGTCTTTTTGTCAGCTAAAGGAGACCCGCTTCCAGGCAAAGTAACGTTGAGTGGCAAGAAGGCGAAGATTGTGGTTCCAGTAGATGTGCCAGTGCAGGTTAGGCTAAATGATAAGTCAGAGAAAGGTGCAACCTATCGAACACTTTCATCAGGTACTCCGACAGAATTCAAGCCGATACAGGATCCAGACATTCCTGACGCAGAAACGCTGATAACGATGTATTGTGAGCAGTTCTTTACAACCCTAAAGCACTTAGAGTCAGTACATCAGGCGTTCATTCCAGCAAATGCAACTAAGCCAGATCCTACTAGGATTACAGTTGTAGAAGCGGAATTGATTAGCTTGGATAGTGAGGTTAATCCAAAATCTCACAACTACAGAATGGTCATAGGCGACGAGAGTTTAGGGTTTACGGAAAAGGAAAGACGTGGTACAACTGTATGGGTTTCAGAGGCATTGTATCCTGCTGTCAAAGATGCAGGGCGAGGTACAAGGATGTACGTGATAGGTCAGACAACACAGCCACAGACTAGCAGAGACTTTACAACAGGCGAGACAGTGAACAAGCCGGGAGACGTAGGTCTCAATGCAATGGGCATATTCGTCAAGAAAGGTTGGTTGATGCCAAAGGATGAGCAGCCGTTTGAGGAAACTGCGGAGGTTGAAGCGTAATGTCAACTCATTTGGAACAAATAAAATCCCTTCTTTCTTTAACGGGTCAAGTTCATAGTGAGGAGTTCCCGTATGAACGAATATATGTGTATTCTATAGTTACTCCTACAGGCGAGCTAGTTATAGGAGCACTTGGTAAGAAAGGAACTCGTGTTGTCGATGTAGCAGTACTTCCTGAATTTAGAAAGGAAGGAGTGGCTTCTGCATTAATCAAAATTGCGGAAGTTGACACTGCCTATGTGGTAAGTGAGGAAGCTGAAAACTTCTGGAGTCACATAGGTTGGTATTTTGTCTGTCCCATTATGGACAAGGAAGTTGAAGTGAAAGTATACTGTAAAAAGGGGAAGATCGTTTGAGCAATACTGAGGGAATAAAAGCTGCTGTTGGAGTAAGCTATAGGAAACATATTAGTGAGTACAGTAAGGAGCTTGTAGCGATACCGTTTGGTTTTCCGGGCAAACGCGAATTAGTGGAGCATGAAACTGATGAGCTAACATCTGTATGTCCGGTGACTGGATTGCCAGATTTCTATCATATGGTTATCAGTTACTTGCCGAAGGATTTGCTGGTAGAGCTGAAGTCATTAAAGTTCTACCTCATGCAATTCAGAGACGTTGGCATTTTGCACGAGGATTTGGCGCAGAAGATATTACAAGACTTTATTGCAGTAGTACATCCGGAAGTTTGTACAGTCGACTTGACAGCAGCTTCAAGAGGAGGAATAAGTACGCACGTAGTTGCGAGATATCCAGAGCCAGGAGGTGAGTAATATGCCTTGGGAAAAGGGACTGAATAAAGACAAACCCCCAGCTAAGACTAAGGAACAGTTGTTTACTGATATTCATGAGCTTGCAAAGAAGGCAGGTATAAAAATTGGAGTTCACGGAGTTGCTGAATCTGGTAAAACTCACTTCTGTTGCTCCTCACCACCGCCAGTCTATATACTAGAGACTGATGATGGAGCTGCACAACTTGCGAACAATTTCCCATCCAAGAACATTAAGGTACTTAACTGCTATGTAACGACAGGAGACCCGCAGACGGAATGTAAGGCCTCATTAGACATGCTGAAAGAAGCGTTGGTTGCATTGAGTGACTTGAATGAGGGAACTATTTGCATTGATAGCGGTACAGATCTTTGGGAGTGGATTGGAGGAACTCTACGTTTGGAGATTTTGAAAGTTGACTTGGCAGCTAGAGTGGCCCCTGCTGACTATAAGTGGGCGAATGCGGAGTATCGGTCGATAATCATGAAGTGTCGGGCGATTAATGCTAACTTCGTCATTACGGCAATGGATGGGGAAGTATTCAGGGATGCTAAGTTGACGCCCACGAATGTGTATAAGGCAGAGTGGCAGAAGTGGACGCCAAGGTGGTTGGATTGCCAAATACGGTTGATGAAGGAAGAAACAAAGACTGGATATACGTTTAGGGCGTTCATTGAGAAGTTCAGGCATCACAGGTTGACAAATAGGGACTTTCTGAACTTAGACTTTGATGCATTATATGCAGTGCTTAAACCGTATCTAGTGAAACCGCCGGAGAGTGCAACGTAATGTTGAACAACGTACCTAGAAATCTTTGGTCGGTTGTAACATTCGGTCTCTTTCATTTTCAAGAAATTGAACGATTAGCAACAGTAATTTACAGGATCAAAATAGACGACAGAACTATGGGGACTACGAAATGAGAGCTAGAGCTGCGTGTGGACATATAGTGGAGATTCCATGCAACTGGAATATTAACGGAAGATGTGGAGCTGATACTTCACCATGCATAATAATCTCGTTAGTAAGGAGTGATCAAAAGTGACAGATGATGAGTTTGATGAGAAGTTGGGAATTACTGCAGATGCTATGATGAACTCGTTAGCTGCAAAGGCAGTACAAAAGGCTTGTAAAGAGGTACTTATGAAGGTACTTCGAAAGCATAATCTGCGTAAGGATAGTTGGCATAGGACAACAAGTGTATTCTCAATGGGAGAGTTAGTACATAACAAGATGCACCGATTAAAAGAACTGTACCCTAAGATAGCGTTAGGAGGTTCAGAGGTATTGAAAGAAGTCAATGATGAACTGGATGATATCATTGCATACAGTGCATTTCAGAAGTATGTCCTGAATGTCGATAAGTTGAGTAACCCTTACACAACACCGGAGAGTGACACTGTTTAACTCCCGTAGAACGGTTAACTGCTTGATACCGGAGGCAGCATTAAGCAGGTTCGGATTCACCTCCTTTCCTGGCTCCTATTGGTATCCTTTGACCCTACAGAGGGATTAGCAGTGGGTACAGGTTTAGTAGGAAGATTCGAGTACACTCCGGATAAAAAGGGCAAGTGTGAGAAGGGGCATGATATGATGAAAATCGAGAGTGTGAAGTTGTTCTCGATAGGAAGGGATTGGACTGTGGAAGGATATTTTTACTGTCCAACCTGTAAACTTATTTACCAAAAGATGTAATAGAGGTGAGAAGAGTGCAAATGAAGAATATAACAAAAGTCCTTCACTTTGATGCGGCACACTATCTTGACAAAACATTTGGTAAATGTCAAAATCTACACGGTCATCGCTACTTCGTAGAGAACATAGTTGTAGGATTCGATGGTATTGTTGATTTCGGACTGATAAAGAAAGCTGTTGATAGTTTTGATCACTGTTTGCTGATACCAGGAAACCACGAGGCATTTTGGAAGAATGTAGATACTTTAGCTAAACAATCCGACCTTCCTTTCATCATTAAGACAGTTGTTCTTAGTAGCATGTCTCTTGTTGAAAACATTGCCCAGGATTTAGCAATGCAGATATCAGCGATTCCGGGAGTACGTTCTGTTAGCTTTGACCTATATGAAGGACATAACCAAGGTGTTCATGTTGATACTTAATCTGTTGAGACGAAAGTCTCACTCTTTCCCCATATATTCCAGATAATAGTTAACATAGAGGAATTGAGAATGTCGAGTAAGTCTAAGAGTAAGTGCTGTCCTCATTGTGGCACGGATCTTAGTGACTATACTCTTCCTTCAGATGAATATTGGAAAACTCGTTGTCCATATTGTGGAGGTAAGTTGGATGCTAGTAAATGAAATCTTTGAAAGTGTTCAGGGAGAAGGTACTTTTCTAGGATACCCTGCACTCTTTATACGCCTACAGGGATGCAATTTGAGTTGTCGGTTCTGTGACACAAAGTACGCGTTAGGGGAAGGTGGAATGGATGTTAAACTTGATAGCTTGGTTGCGTTAATCAGAAACTCCCCTTCCTATCATGTAGTGTTTACAGGAGGAGAACCCTTACTTCAACAGAAGGAAATTAGTGAGGTAATAAGAGAGGTTAATAGAGGTAAGTTTTATGAAGTAGAAACTAACGGAACAATCAAGCCTAATATTGAGTTTTTAGTTCACCTTTTCACAGTATCACCGAAAGATGATTTCCAAATTTCACCTAGCTTTTTCGAGATGCCGGGAGTGGTTTTTAAGTTCGTGGTCGATAAAGAGGAGGATTTGGAGAAAATCGAGAACTTCGTAGACTTACATGATATTACAAGACCGATATACTTGATGCCACAAGCTACTACATTGTTGGAGCATAAGAAGAAGTTGCCGATGCTTTTTGAGTTCGTGAAAGTGCATCAAGGGCATTATAGAATTACGCCCAGGTTGCAGATCTTAGCCTACGGTAAGAGGAAGGGAGTTTAATGCTAACACCTAAAGTTTACGTCATAAGCTCCACCAACCTTGTTACGCCGGAAGGCAAAGTGATTCGTAAAGACATTATGCAGGAAGTTGTTGACACTAATGGTGACTACTACTGTGTGGTATATAAGCAGTTGTCAAAGTGGGCACAAGAGTTTATGGGTACGTTGCAGAGCGAGTTTGTAGAGTATTTAGTAGAACCGGAGGCAAAAGCTTGTACGAGATGTTGAGCAATCTAGGTGCAAACCTTTGCGCAAGGGAAATAAGCAAACAAGTATGGACTGTGTATAAAGAGCAATCCTTCAGTGAGACGGAAGGAGACCCAGAGTGCGGTCGTCTTGTACAAGTTGCCATATCCGGTATTAGGAGGTGTTAAAGTTGGTTAAAAAAGAAGCCAGAAAGCAACTTTTTCTAGAGGCAAACGATACTTTAATAATAAGGAACACAACCGCAAATGTAATGCGGTTAGAAACGGATAAGGACTATGTAGAAATTCCTCCAACCGAAGCGATAGTAGTAGTGCGCGAAACTATGTGGGTGAGTTACAGTGAGCACTCTAGACAGTTATACAAACTCCTTCGCATGACTTTCTGGCAAAGGTTAAGGTGGGCACTTTCAAGAAAGGCAGTTGAGGTGATGGAATGAATCTCCTAAAGAAACTACGTACCCTCATTCGTCGTCCTGTAGTAACCGTTAGGGAGCTACAAGACACCGGAGCAGTGCAGGTACAGCAGAAAGAGCAGAGTAGTGGAACAAAACTGACTAAATCAGTACCCGCGGCTGAGCGTGTAGCGCTCAATAGAGTCCACGAAATGCGCCCTGTAAATGTTAAGCCTGCACATAAAATCTCTCCTAATATTAGCAAGGGAACGGAAAGTGGAAGTCCCTACAGTTTGGCTATGATTCCAAGGCAACGCGGTAATCAGCGGACGAATGCTGTAGCTACTCTCACCCGGAGGCCCTTGTCTAATATCCGTGCTGTACGGAAAATGAAGCACGGTCATCAATCACCATATTATCGGAAGAGCGTGAGAGCTAATGTCAAACCGGATGAAGAAGAGACGGAGACCATTTAGTCCGTTCGTTTGCGAAGACTGCAAAGACGAGCGTGGTAAGCATAACGAGTGTATAGGGTGTTACTGCGATGTGTGAAAAACCGATAGAGGATAAAACTCTCTGTGGCTGCGAAGATTGCTGGGAGTGTAACCATCATAGTCACTCGCCTCCTCCAATGGAGGATAATAAGTCACAACGCGGGAGGCAAGAAGGGAAGGTTATGAGCTCAAACCTTTCTCTGATTGCTCTGCTAAGCCCCCATGTAGTGCGGGATTCCCTCCGTGGCTGGCGGGTGACATCTAAAGTTGGGAAGGAAGAGTCATGAGTGAAAGTTACATTAAACGAAAGAAATTACAGGATATTGAAAAAATAGCTGAAGAACATGCTGCATGGTTTGTTGAAGTTGTTATACCAATGTTTAAGCCTATTGTCAAAGAAACCGCTAAGACATTTTTCCTTCACGGTTATAAACATAGAATTGATGAGGAAAAGGTGAAGAAGTAATGGAAGTCATTCTACTACGCTTTAGTCTCGATCCAGAACTACTTTGCACGCAAGCAATGTTAGGATGCCAAAGTACAAAAGCGGCGTTTGAAATTGAACCTGATGCGGAACGTATCAATAGGATGATGACAATGGCAGTTACTACAGATGATGCTTCAGTCTTGGAACATGCTTCGTTTACCTTTAGTGTCAAAGGAATCAGTCGAGCATGCAGCCATCAGCTAGTGAGACATAGGATAGCAAGTTATAGTCAGCAGTCACAAAGACATGTGAATCCAACGAAGGTTCCTAATTGGTACTGTACTGCTGAAACTATTGAGAAGTCAGGTCACGGTCCGGAGTTTCAGCAACTCATGAACTTATGTGCCAAAGAATACCAATCTTTGATTGATTCTGGTGTTCCGGAAGAAGACGCACGCTTCGTTCTACCAAATGCTTGCAAAACAAACATCGTTATAACCATGAACTGCCGTGAACTACGTCATTTCTTCAAGCTACGGTGCGCTAAGAAGGCACAGTGGGAGATCCGCGAAATGGCGAATAGAATGCTCGATCTGTGTATACAAAAAGCACCAACAATCTTTGGAGGCCTAAGATGAAGGACGTTCAAGAAGAGCAAGCTGAGGATCTAGGAATAATGGCTGGTATCACTAGTTACAGCATAGTGATAAAGTCCTCTAAGTGGACACTCTTCATTGAGTTGGAAGTGAAGGTTCCGATACTCAATAAACGGGGAGCACATATGAGCAGGTTGATATTCCCAGAGACGGTGAAGTGTGAGAGTGTTGAGCAGTTTATTAACGATGCAAAGAAGTTGATAAAGGAAAAAACTGGCGTTTACCCCTACATCAAAATGGTGTTTAAGTTTCCGTGGAAGGATCAGTTTCCAACTATTATCGTCGAGAACTATATTGCCATAGGAAACGAATACACGTATATTATGAAAGGAATAACTGCGTGTCCTTGTTCAAAGGAAAGCATTGGTATAGGACATATGCAGAAGTGTGAGTTGAAGATAAAGATAAATGCTAAACTTCCACACCCTAAGTTTGAGGACATATTTAGGTTAATGGAAGGTTGCTTTTCTGCTTCGTTGACGGAGAAGCTAAAGAGAGATGAGGAAGCTGCTAAGATTAAGGAAGCTCAGGATAATGCAAAGTTTGTCGAAGATGTCGTAAGAAATGCTGTTAAGAGTATTCCTAACATTAGGTACGTGAGAGCAGAGTCAGATGAAAGTATTCACAGTCATAAGGCAGTAGCGGAGTGGTGGAAGAGTTGACAGAGAATTGTGGAACCGGTTGTAGGGATCCACAGCATATGGTTAAGTGCGTGAAGTGTGGAGCTGAGTATCACGTAGGTCTTCAGCATAACTGTCCTACTTATATAAAGAGTAGTTATGAAAAGCAACGAAGTTTCGAGAAGGAAGTGATATAATATGAAAAGTGAAGAACTTTGTAAAAAGCTCCGAGAGATAACCGATGCTGTAAGGAAGGTTCCAGGCATTCAAATTACAAGTGTTGATACTGGTATAGATATAGACAGAGTCTATCTCGTTGGAGAAATGGTACCGAAAATCCTTACAATGGAACTGATCGTAAAGATCGGACTGAAACTTGAAGCAGAGGAGGTGACTTAGATGGAAGTTGTAGTCACAAAATCTCAACGTTCAACGGTTGTAACACCAACATTTAGTAAACCTTCAACAAAAGTTGTAATGTTATTGAGTGGGGGAGTTGACTCTGCAACTCTAGCATACTACTTGATGAAACAGCATCAAGAGTTGCATGCATTGACAGTTGATTATGGGCAAAAGCACTATAAGGAAATTCAGGCAGCACAAGATATTGCTGATGCAGTAGGAATCAGTCAGAGGATATTAGATTTGAGTACGTTACAACCTCTGCTTAAAAGTGCATTGACTACTAATGATCCAATACCAGAAGGTCATTATACAGCTGAGAACCAGAAGTTAACAGTCGTACCAAATAGGAATGCAATACTTTTGAACATCGCTGCTGGCTATGCAATAAGCATAGGTGCTAATACAGTTGCGTACGCAGCACATAAGAATGATAGGGCAATTTATCCTGACTGCAGGCCGGAATTTGTAAGTGCATTACAAGCAGCATTGGATGTCGGGACGGATGCAGATTTACTGGTATACGCTCCATTCATCAATATGACAAAGGCACAAATTGTGGAACTAGGTATAACATTGAACGTTCCCTATGAATTAACCTGGTCGTGCTATAAGGGTGAAGAGAGGGCGTGTGGCAGGTGTGGAACGTGTGTGGAAAGGCTGGAGGCATTTAAGTTGAATGGCGTGAAGGATCTGATAGAGTATGAGGGAGTAATATGATGCCCACAATATTAATTCATTCGACTGGCCAGTTACTCTATTCCAGGAGGAAGAGGAAGTGAAGTTAGCGATAATTTCGCCAATCACGCATCTGAATGAACTTAGTAACCTAGGGGACATTCAGTTTGCTCTTGGTCATGTTAAGGATCTTAAGTACATTGAGTACTATCGTGAGCAAGCAAAGCAAACGTATACTATTATGGATAACGGAAGTTATGAACTTGGCAAGAGCGTCAGTTTTGACGACATATTCGAAGCAGCGGAAGAGATAAAGCCTGACGAAATCGTCGCACCGGATGTGCAGTGGAATCCAGTCGAGTCTCTAAATCTAACCCGACACTTCATGAAATATGCGCATGGGCGCGGGTTACGAGATAAGTACAAGATTATGGTTGTTGTCTGGGCGTTTGACCCAGGAGACTTTCCGATGTGGTACAAGGAGTACCTCAAGTTGAACCCCGATGTAATTGGTATCGGAAAATGGCTGTCAACGAAATTCCTAGCAAGGCCTAGTGTTGTTCAATTGTTGAAATATGAGCATATGTGGAAGAGTGATATTGAGCACCATTTTCTGGGATGTGGTTTTCCTGGCGAAGCACTCCAACTGCATGATGAGGGGCGCTCAATGGACACTAGCGGACCAATCGCCGATGCTATGAATGGGTTGAGATATGTGGAAGGTGAGGAATACTTAAACCTTCACACGAGTTCGTTGAAGAGGAGTTTGGACTTTAATGCCCGGTTAACACCTGAGCAACTCGAAATAGCAAAAGCAAACTGTCGGATAATGTTGGACTACGCGCATGGAGGAAAATAAACGAACCAACTATAGCTTTATATATTAATGAAGGGCATATAAGACAGGAGTGACCCACTTGACCAAGTACGATTTAGTAACAGAGGCAGTATGGTTAGCTTGTGCTATAGATGGGGAAGGTTCAGTTACTATATACTCTACTGAAAATGGCCACTCACAACAAATAACAGTAGCTAATACTAAATCAGAATTCTTGGACCGTGCTTACAGTATACTCTCCAAATTAGGTGCACAACATATTATAAGATATGAAACATGCGTCGTAATTAACTATCGTGAAGATTTATTGGTAGTTTTACCACAAATACTTCCTCATCTGGTTATTGAAAGTAAAATACAGGCTGCAAAGGCTATCATGGCACATTGTAAAGATTCCTTGCAAAAAGAGAGTCAAAAAATAAACGAATATAAGGAACTTTTTGACGCAATAACGAAACATCCTAATATAACAATTCCTGAACTTAAACAAGAACTTATTTGGTTAACAAGGAATCGTCTTTATAAATTATCTAACCTTGAACAAAAAGGTTATGTAAGGGGAGTAGTAAATCTTGAGAGTCTGAGACACACTCAATGGATCATTACTGGTAAAGAGTTTGATGAAATTGACTTCCTAAACCGAAAAAGGGTGAGGAAAGTTGAAATATGATTTAGTGACATTGGAAGCCGTGGACAGTAATGGGAAAACTAACATGGTATTGTGGGGCCGTGATGAGCAAGGAAACCGCAAACGTTTTGTCGATAGAACATGGAGTCCGTATTTTTACATTCCCAAAGGAGCTACACTTCTAACTGACTTACTTCACCGTACAGGTGAAATCGTTCCTGATTTATTCGGTGAATGGACAGAAAAAATTACAACCCCCTTATCCGGTAATGTTGGACAACTACGTAAACTCTTCACTAAGCACTGGCAAGCTGACATACTTCCCGAAATTGCGTATCTGGTTGAAAAGGGCATTTACGCATCTTTTGAGGCAATTGAACAGGAAGGAAAGTTAAAGATTCAACCTTGTGGTCCCGTATACGCTCAGTTAAGGATTTGTTTCATGGACATGGAGGTTGACGCTACTGCAGAAAGGTTTCCAGAAGCAAAGGATGCATTAGAAGCAATCGTGTCAGTTGCAGCATTTGATACAAAGTTGGAGTTATGGGTACTGTTCTGTTGGCGACAAGATCAGGAACCTTGTGACGTTTTAGTATCCGATGATACTGTAGTCAGGATTTTTAACAACGAGAAAGACATGATAAAGGCAATTGTCAACTATTATGCATCGAGAGGATTCGACTGCTTCATAGGATGGAATACTAATACTTGGGACTGGCCGTATTTGATTAATCGGTGCAGGATTTTGAACGTCGAGTATAAAATCATATCGCCAGTATGGTCATTCTTTTACAGAGAGAAATTTGATCTAGAATCGAAACAAATAAAGATTCAGGTAGTTTGCAAAGGTCGAGTAATGTTTGATGGACTTGAGACTTACAAAAAGATGACGTCGTTTGAAGCAAAGTTGGAGTCATATTCATTAGAATATGTAGTTTGGCATGAGTTGAAGGAAATAAGAGTCAAGCAAGTGATTCATGACTTATGGCAAACAGATGATATTTTACAAGTTGCATACTACCCTAAAAAAGATGCGGATTGGGTAGTTAGGATTTTCAAGAAACGACAAATCATCGAATACTATTCAATGATTCGTAGGTACACAGGATGTCGATTAGAGGATTCGCATGTTAACTCGAAGATATTGGATTCGTTAATTTTGCACCGTGCAAAGGTTGAAGGATTCGTTTTACCTTCAAAACGTCCTTATGATCCTAACCGTAAACCAAAGAAAGAATCTTCATATAAAGGAGCAATGGTTAGAGAACCTAAAGTCGGTCTGCACTGGTGTGTAGGTGTTCTAGACTTTAGAAGTCATTACCCGTACATCATTATAGCGTGTAACATGAGTCCAGAAACTCTAGACCCCAATGGTGATATTGAGGTTGGCAATGGAGTTAGATTTGCCAGTACACCTGAAGGTTTCGTACCACGAGTAATTCGTGGATTAGTCAATGAACGTGGCATTATTACGAAAAAGATGGAAGCGTTAGTGATTGATTCTCCGGAATGGAATCTCTTATACCAGCATCAGTTTGCATTGAAGTTCCTAATCACGTCGTTTTATGGAGTTTTCGCATACGCTGGATTTAGGTTGTATAGATTGGAAATTGCGTATTCGATTACATATCTCGGAAGAGATTTGATGCAACATGCAATTAATGTAGTTGAGAGTGATAAGTGGATTAAGAGATCAGTTATCTACGGTGACACCGATTCATTATTCAACACAATGAAGGAAGTAAGTTGGGATGAGTTGGTCAGAGTTAGTGAGATGGTGAACATTGAACTCAAACAACTTTGCATTGAAAGAGGATACTTAACATACGTTTCAATGAAAGCAGAAAGAGTTTACGATGGGATCATATTCACGTACCTTAGAGGGGCAGCTAAAGTAAAGTTGAGGAGAAGGAAGAAAAAGAAGAAGCAAGAGGGAGCAAAGAAGAAGTATTACGGGAGAATCAAGTGGCAAGATAGTAAGTTCTTATCAGTAGATAAGTGGGATAATAAGAACATGGCTGCTAAGAGGTCGGATTCATCTCGGTTTACACATGAGGTTCAGACTAAAGTGCTACAAGATCCTATTAATAAAGTCCCTGTTTCAACCGTAGAAGCATACCTTAAAGAGATGAAGGTAGAATTTCGGAAGCGACCGCTAGTCGAGATAGGTATTCCGCGAGGAGTTAAAACCTTTTATGATAACTCACCTTGGAGTAGAGGTGCATTGTGGACTCGTGATCACTTTGACCCTCTAGTATTACAGCACTTGAAACCAAAGTTGTTGTATGTGAAACCGTCCGAGATCGGTAAACTGAAGAAGAGGGATGGTAAGTTTTGTACGCCAACCGATGCTGTATGCTTTGATGATCCCGCCACACTTCCCGAAGAAATACGAGGGTGTATTGATTGGGATAAGATGATCGAGAAAACGATTACTGCTAAGACGGAGGAAATTATAGCTGTAATATCAGTAAAGAAACAAAAACTACTGGGGGCATTTATGTGAGTGAAGGACCCAACGAGTTTCGTATTCCGACTGAACCCAAAGACTGGATCACCAAGAGTCGAATTCAATCATACAAGACTTGCAAACGACAGTATTATTACTTTGCAATCAAGCAACTTACGTACACAGCTACAGGTCCCATGCTGGAAGGTAGAAAATTCCACTACTCCTCATCCAAATTTTATAGGGTTGTGGACATAAGGGAAAAGCCGACTTTTGAATACTACCGTTCCCTACTACCACTGGACAAAGACGTTAATGGATTGTATGATAACTTTGCACACTTCGAAGTCGATAGGATGTTAGAGATTATCAAGTCTCACCTAGATCCCGCAATATACTTCCTCCCTATACTTAACGAGGCAACTATACGACTGCCCGAACAAAAGATGAGCGGTCATATCGATAGATGCTGGCTGATGAGAGAAGGACAAGGCTTTAATGCAGTAGTAATGGAGATTAAGAAGGGCAAGATTACTTCAAAGACGTCGTTGAGACGTGAAACGAGTTTTTACGTGTACCTAATAAGTCAAACGGAACTCAAAGACTATATAGGTATTGTTCCGGGATACCTTGGCGCGTATTCACCGTTAAACAATGAGTATTGGTTTGAAAAGTTAGCAACCAAAACGTGGAACACTCTATTTACTACCCTAGATGAAATGACATTCGACTTGTTAACGTTTGGAGAAGATGAGGAAAAATGGCCGAAGAATCAGTTCGTGGATTGCACCTACTGTCCGTACGAGAGGTTGTGTTGGCTTTAGGGGTGGTGGAATGAGCAAATCAGAGAGCTTTAAACGAGTATTAGGCACGTTGAAGAATGCCAAATCAGCAACTATCAGAGTTGCGTGCACTTCAGAGCAGAGAACACTAGTGGAAAAATACCTAGTCAAGGTTACGGGGTTTCCGTTTGTAGATAAGAGAAAGTATGCTACTACATACTTTTTGCCTAGTGGTTCGAAGATAATATTATTGCACGAGAAACTCCTTGGTCCACTGTTTAAGAGTAAAGTGGAGTTCGATATAAGACAGTGGCCTGTAAAGAGGATAGAAGAGTTCTTCAAGCTTTAGGTGAAACTAAGATGCCGATAGAGTGGGAACGTAAAGATACTACTATTCAGGTTTGTGGTAGTGGCGAGCTAAAACCTAATGTACTCTACGTTGACGTGCATGAACCTGCTACTGTACACAAAGTGTTACAAGATAAAGGGATTCCATTCCAAGTCAAAAGTCTACAACCACTAGGAGACTTTGTGTACAATAACGCGAGTTGTGAAAGGAAGACTATCTTCGACCTTGCTGCTTCAACCTTAAGTGACCGTATATCAAAACAGTTCGAAAAGGTACCCGAGGGTTACTATAAGATGTTGATGATAATTCATCCTCTCAGCATGTTGAAGGAAGATTTTCATACTAAAAACATAAACGAAGACTTTGTGTACGGGAGTATTGCGTCGTTGGCAGTGAGGTATAATGCAAGGATTTTGTGGGGGTACACCGAGAGAGAAACGATACCAGTTATGGTGAAGATGTTGAAGAAGTTTTCAGAGAACAAGGCGGATGTACCAAGACAACATACAATTGGTAAAGGTGCAGGATCGAGGGTTGGTAATATCATTAGGAATTTCTTACGGGTAGAACCGGGTATCGCGAGTGCATTGGTTGCTAACTCCACTAGATGTAATAAGGGAGTATTAAAGTATATCATGGAGGCAAAGGACAGTGAGTTAATGTTGATTAGTGGGATGGGTCCAGTAACTATCAAGAGGATTAGGGAGTTAGTGGGTTAATGTTAGGGCAATATGTTATCTTAAGATTTCAGATTTGGGACGCGACGCGTCTAAGTTTTTTTCGAAGTCTTAAGACATCAGATAGTTTATCTCAGGCAGTGTGAACTTCCATGAACTCCCCTTACAACCTCTGCATGCGTTCACTCTATGACCGCAAGCTCGCGTTCGTAGATAAATTCTTTCCCACTTACCTCTGCTCTATCGGTGCACACTTGATAAACGTAGAAAACAAAGCAAGGTTCATCTACTTCGAGCACAAGATACCTGCCGATCTAAGAGTTCACATGTTTATAGTTGCACCTCCGGGATTCATGAAGTCGTATATTCTATTTCAACTCCTGGATCCAAACTTTGGTGTCCTTGCTGATTGCCAGGAGCCGGGGTTTGGTACTGAAGCTGATAAATGTGGAGTCGGTATCGGGTTTGAAGGGGCAATGACAGAGGCAGCGTGGACGGGTACTATTATTTCAAACGAAGGATCATCAGAAACACAATACGGTGCTGCTTATGAGCATCGAAATAATATAGTTGGTATTGAGGAGTTTTCAGTTATTACCGATGCACTGAAACAGTCACATTCATCAACACTGGGTAACCAGTTACTAACGTCACTAGATAAGGGGTTCCTTAAAAAGAGATTAGGGAGAGGAAAAGTATTTTATCAGACCCAAGTAACGTTATGGACTGGTAGCCAACCAGCTCGTTTCGACCTTAGCGCGGGACTTCCACGCCGATTCTATTTCATAGAATTCATTCCAACAAAAGAAGAGAAAGCGATAATCAGAAATATGAGACGTTCAGGACAAAATGTGAATCCAGATACGAGAGAGAAAATGGAAATTCGTGACTCCTTTATTGTACTTTGCAAGAAATTAAAGAAAGTAAAACGAATACGCTTTGATGAATCAATTCATATATTCTTTGACCAGTTCAAAATGTTACACTTTGAAGAACCCCTCTATGAACGCATTGCATTAGGTTATACGATTATGACGAATAATTTTGAGGATGAAATTACTGTTCATATGACACCAGAATTAAAGACTGTTATGTTACAAGGAATGCAATGGCGACGTTCAATTAAGCTAGACTCAGAGATTAATCAAATAATAACGTTGTTAAAAGATGAGGGCGGAAAGATGACAATGCAAGATAGTTTGTTAGCGTTGGCAGATTTTGGGGTTGATTATATTCGAGGGGTTGACATAATCGACAGAGCGGTTAGGAGTAGAAGAATACTACGAACAGGAGATATGTTGGCGTTGAAATGGTTTGTGGGGGTGAAGAAGGATGCCAAAAAATTGGAATGAACTAGAAGAGAGGGTCAGTAGACCGCGTACCAGTAAACTGCGGCCACCTATGCCGACTGAGATACAAATAAACAATATAATCAACAAATTGTGCATACAGCAGTGCGGTAAAATACCAACTCACATCTCTGAGTGCAAGGGATGCACTATTGAGTATAGTAGTGCTGGCGTACACTCAATATATACTTGTAAGATACGATTACTATCCGATAACATCAACTTTGCTCTAGAGATGAGGTGGAGGGATCTTACTACCCACTACTATAAGGAATTAAAAGAGGTGATAATAGATGCCGAAAACACTACAAATAATACTTGAAGAGGAGGTTCATAGGAAATTCAAACTCTGGTGCATCTCAAAAAATAAAGCGATGTCAGAGTTTGTAAAAGAACTCATACTCAAATGCATTGAGGGTTTCGATCCTAACGAAGTGATAAAACTGACATCAATGATAGATGCATGCAGACATGTGGAACTAACGACAGCAAGTGGAGCAGTGATACGGTTACCTATTCCAAATCTAGTTGAAAAAGTTGGAAATCAAACAATCATAACCGTGCCTAATGACACAGCCGAGGAGGATATAGAGTTGATTGGAACAGTTCCTAATTCTGTCGTAAAGACGAATAAGGAATGGAGAACTGATGTACCTTTATCGACATTGGGGTGAAAATGTGGAGCTAAGTATGTTGATAAAAATCTACGCAGTTGCGAATCTACGACATTCCAAATGCACAAACCCTAATCACGACGAGTTTGGACACTTATGTGAAGAAATGATTGAGTTGAAGGCTGCATGTAACTCTGATAATAGAGTTAAGATTGCAGAGGAGTTAGCGGACGTTGTGATAGTTGCAGTGATGTTCGCGAATAAGCTTAATATTGACTTGACAATAGCGTTGGAAGAGAAGACAGCAAAGAATTTCAAGAATGGTAGATTGGGCACCTTAGACGTCATAGGTACAAGGCAGGGACAGATGCCTCAGTACACAGCTTGATATGGGAGGTGATAAACAAACCATGTCAGGAAAAGCTACGGGAACTAAGCATATGGGAACTAAATTCCTAGGATTCTTCTTCGGTCTAGTGCTTGCTGTAATCTACACAGTGAAGGAGTTTTTCGCTCCAACCTTTGTAATTATCACTGCAATGCCGAACATACTCTTTGCTTGGGCGATGTTCTTGATCGTGATACCACTGATAGTCTTCTTTGCAGAACTACTTTGGCGCTTTGTACACGCATACAGCGAAAAGTTCCCAGTTGAGTAGGAGGTGAAAACGTGACAGAAAAAGAAATAATACCACAATGGAAGCAAGTACTAAAGGCAGGAGTCATCATTGCAACAGTGATTTTCACTGCCCTTGAACTAATGATTGTTAGTGGTCTAGTGACACTTCAAAACAGTCCATTGCTACCACCGAATCTGCAAACTCAAACGAACTGGTATGATAATCCAATCGTTTGGGCAATCGGTGCAGTGATCATTGTCAACTTTGCTGGATACATTGAGAACACCGTAATCAATAACCAAACCTATGATATTACAAAGTTCGGAGAAACACTATACAAATACATGCCAATGATGATTATAATCTCGCAGTTCCTGCCAAACAACGAAGCAGCTGTGTTGTCATTTGTACTCGACTACTTAAAGCGAACATTCCAGAAATAGTTCGCTCCCCTCTCTTTTTTTTTAAAAAAAAGGATTACCGGTGAGCTTTTGCCCATTCTTCCGGTGTTCCCAACGGGTACGGTTTTTGACACCTAAAGCACTGCTTTGGAACATTCTCGGGTTTATGTTTTGAAATCGCAAACGTTGAGTGATAATGACCGCATTGCGGGCAGTTAAATTCACCCACTATTTCACCTCCGGTTGAAAGTACACTTCTCTACCATTACGTTCTTTTTTAGCGAGTCCTTGTACAGCTAGCTGGTTTAGATAAGCCGATTCTACTGCTCTTGCACGCTTCGTGATGTTCGCAATGTCTGTTGCAGTTGCTCGTCCTAACTGTGCTAACACAAGAACCGTCTTACGCAAATGATCCGGCAGGCTTAGCACGGTATTCCAATCGTATCCTGATGGAGACTGCCTTTCTTTGCGTTGCAAACGTAGCTCGTCCAGAATCTGTTGTAAGAGTGCTTCAACTGTCATGGTAACACCTCTGTAGCTTTAACGTTCATTGTGTAGCTGAAGTTGCTACCAGTAGCATTTGTTGCAATAGTTAGAGTTGTAGTAATAGGCACAACACCCAATGGTTGCAGTATTTGTCCTGTGTAGTTCCATGCAACAGCTATGTACGTTGAAGCATTTACCGGATTCCAACTAGTAGTGTTGTAGCTTAGTGTTGCATTCACATTTCCTGTATTCTTAGCAAAGAAAGTTACTGCAGCCATTTCGCCTGGTGACAATGTACCCCAATCAATATGCGTCAGCGGTATTGTGCAAGCACTGTCGGCAAAAACATCGAGTCCGATTCCTCTTATCTTGCCGACGTTAGATATAGGGCGTGTAGTCGTTAAGGCAATCACTATTGCAGCAACGATTATGGTTGCAACCAAAACTCCAGCTAAGATTTTTTCATTCTGAGTTGCCATACAATCACCTCCATTTCTCCTTATCGTAATATTGCCACTAGAACACCCACTTCTTGATGAACTCAGCCTGGCCAATTGCGTAGTTGAAGTTGATGATGACATTGGTAGCCCAGTTATCGTATATAACTGAGTTAGTCGCAAGAATATAGAATGCTATGAAAACTGCCAGAACAAAGCTAGCACCGTTGATGAGGTATAGCCATTTGTTGAATTCCAAGCCATGTTTGAAGTATTCTTCTGCATTTGGCGGAGCTTCACCCTTTTCTGCTGCAGCTGTAGAAAGCTGCTTGTAATCCCGTAGCTTCTTGATCCATGGTTGATACATTGCATATAGAGATCCTGCAAGCAATATCAAGAAGGTCATTACATAGTTAACATCAATTCCTGCTGCTCTTGGTAACAGGTACTTAAGTGACAGTGGAATAATCACTGCAATAGCAACAACGACCGCAATTAGCATATACTGCATTCGTCTAAGGTTCTTTTCTATTGACATATAATCACCTCCTATCTATGAGTGTGAGGACTGTGACCCCATAGTTCAAACCTGCCCTGAAAATTGGCAGTTTCGTCTAGGGACTTGAGATACAGATTTAAAGTCTTACCGTTAGCATTGAACGGTAACGTGATAGTTGCAAATCCGGTTGGGAACATAGAAGTCCCTAATGCTGGAATATATGGAACACCAGTGATATATAACCCATCCGCACTTGGGTAGTCTACGCTATCGACTGTAACCTTTACCATTGCGAAGAGGGCTTTATCATATGCAGAACGTCTAGCGGTAACTCGAACAAACAATACGTCATGATCAACATTTGGAACAGCCAATGACCTAATTAAGGTAAACCCGGCTGTTCCACATGAGACGTTAGACCCGAAGTCTAATTGTGTTGCAGTTGCAACCACTCCTGCTGTTGGCACTGCAGAACGCATTTCACTGAAAACAACATTATCAAAGTAAAGGTCCACCCAAACATTGGGATTATAGTTGTATAATTTAATTAATGCCCATCTAGCGGTTGAAGGTGTTGTACCTTCGGCTGTTGGATGATTCCAACCCGCAACTACACTTGCAGGAAAGCCAATAGCACCAACAACAGCTGATTTGGCAGCATTCCAGAATTCTACAACGCCAATGCCATAGCCGAATGTTGCGGCAACATTCGCATAAATATCTACGCCAAAGAAATATTTCTTATTGGGTAATATTGGAATCCAGACGCAATCAAACACTAAGTAGTCGCCGGGGTCGCAAGACATTCGCAAACTATGTTGTCCTTTCCAACTATATGCTATACTCCACTCATAAAAAGGACTTCCTGCAGAATAGGTCTTTGTCCAATAGTCTGGAACACCATCGCCATCTCTGTCAATCTCAAACGCTTGGTTTGGAACCATGTTCTCCGGCGGTGCCTGAATGTCAAACAACGGATACCGCGGAATATATCCTACAACACCAGCATTGCCCTTAAAGCATAGGTAATCCTTCGCTCCCCAGTACCAAAGTTTCCTGACACCACTAGGTTCGCTACTTAAATCGTCAAGTTCAATCTTTGCAGTTTTTACAGCATTTGCATTTAACTGAAGAGTATCAACAGTGCCTGTCGAAATATACCCACCGTCAATCTTTGTAAGATCACTACCCTTCCGCCAGCTTGAAAGATACACAACCCCATCAATGAGCACCTTATCAGCATTAAGGTTGAGGATTTTGGCAGTCTTAACAGAACCGTCAACCAATATCCGGTCAGCTTCAGTTCCCGTAATTGTGCCAGCTGCAATTCTATCAGCAGTTAGGCAAGCTGTTTGTATATCTTGTGCTGTAATCGTTCCAGTTATCAAAGTGCCACCATGAATATAAGTGGCATTCCACAGCAGTATTGCAGTTCCAGTACTATTATAGACAATCATATATCTGTCTGCAGCCCAAGCTGGCTTCGTACCACTTGCTATAAAAGTTGTACCCGGCTTTGTCCAATGAATATACGGATAGTTACTGTTTCCTGCAGCTATAGCGTACGCGACTCCCTCATAAACTAATGTACATGCAGACCATGCTACATAACCAGCTGAAGGAGAGTTATTTGTCAGCACAAGGCCTGTTAAGTAGATAGACGCTACTGTCAACTTTTCTGCCGTTACAGCACCAGCTGCAATTTTGTCAGCTATTACTGCATTTGATTTTATCAGTGTTGAAGTTATTACTGGAATGTTTGTTTGGACACCTCCTAGTCTATAGATCGTTTTTACCTCTTCGGCAGATAAGGCTCGATTGTAGACACGAGCCTCATCAACGTCTATGTCAAGCAAAACATCTTCTTGGATTCGTAACGGTATTCCAGCTGAACTTTGAATGTTACCTGTGCGAGCTGTAGGTGTTCCTCTTAAAACACCGTCTATATAAAGTGACAAGTATGCTCCGTCATAGACACCAACAATATGATGCCAAGTCTCATATTGGTTCATTATAAATCGTGGGGAGTAGTATTCAATTCCAGCAATCGTCACACCAAACATGTAAGTATCTAAGAGACTAGGATCCCATGCTGGTGCATCATAACCAAATATTTTGTACTTACCCTTGCCAAGAATAGTGCCCATCACTCCACCTTTATTAGTCATTTTCACCCAAAGTGAAACCGTGAGTTTATCCCCTGTAATGTTCAAACTTGTTGAGTCAAGCGCCTCCACATAGTCGTTTATACCATCAAAACTGAGGGCTTTGCCATATTTTCCGTCAACCCATGATGCCCCATAGATTGTGCCGTTGTTTTCATATTCACTTAAATCTCTTGTGGTTATTCCTGTTCCTTCGTCAAATGGAAAGTCAAGCACTTCTCCAACTCTACTTGTAACAAATCGAATAGCAGCCGTTTGAATTTTTGAGTCTGCTACGGCATCTGCAGCAATTTTCGCTTCCGTTACTGCCCCCGCAAGAATTGCAGCTGCCTCTACAGCATTTGGCGCAATATCCAAAGCAACAATCTGCGTTGGCGTAGCAGATACTGCCGTACATTTGGCACTCTCATTTCCAGCGTTATCAACAGCTGTAATGGCAAAGTAATACAGCTGATAAGTTTCAACAGTATCTTTAGTCCATAAAAAGTACGGACGAGATGTTTGTCCAGCAACATTCAACGGCGGGTTCGTTGTTCCGTAATAAACCCTGTAGTACGAGAAGTCAGTCGCCGTAACAGGATTCCACTCTAACATCACCCCATCAACTACTGCAGTGGGCACTAGTCCAGTAGGTACTGGAGGAGCTGTAGTATTAGCGGTCGTTACTATCACTTGTGTAGTACTCCAAGCCGAAGCTTGACCTTTTGGACTTACTGAACAAGCATGTATATCATAGGATGTATTAGCATCAAGACTTGGCGTAACAGCAATAGGATCTCCTGATGAAGGTTGTTCTACGTAATAATGTGTCCATTGTGCATCAACAGTCTTTTTGTAACTAACTACATAGCCACCAGCATTAGTTACCCTTGTAATGGTAACTTGAATCCATGTTCTGAACTCGCCCGAAGTATCAACCTCTTGAGCTAAGCATGCGATGACGGGAACTGCAGGGATAACATCAGTTACATCCGTAATGACTTCCTTTTGCCCAGTTACAGGACATCCGGTCGCTAAGGTAGATTTCGCACTCTCGTTGCCTATGAAGTCGTAAGATGATACCCAGAAATAGTAGGGTGTTACTAAGTCAGTATCTATGATAATGACAGTAGCACCTGTTCGAGCAATCTCAATAGCACTGCCTGGCGTATTAGATGTGTACCGGTACACTTTGTACCCTTTCAGGTCAGCACTTGTGACTGCTGTCCAGCTAACTTTGATAGCCCTTATTAGTCCGCTAGTTGTAGCAGCTACACCTGCCGGTACAGCTGGTGCAGAAGTATCCGTAGTTGCGACTTTTGCTACCGAAGCAGTATACGCTGACACCTTCTCATCCATGTTGAAGGATGCTACTTGCAGATAATACGTAGTTCCCATTGCAACAGGAGCAGTATAAAGTACGGCATCACCCGATGCTGGCTGTTCTATATCGGCATAGTTCCATATAGTTCCTTCTCCATTCACTTTCTTCTGCCAGCGTACTTTATATCCTGACATACCGGTAACGCGATGCACTGTCACTGCAAACAGGGTTACGAACGTACCATCGGTGTTCTGAATTGATGCTGGAACTACATCATCAGTTCCGAATCCTGAAGGTGTAACTGGATCGATATCTGGTGCTGTAACTGGTGCAAAGATTCCTAACGATTCCCATTGCTCGATTTCCTCTAAATAGTCATCCAACAGTAGTTCTGCTTTTTCAACTTCAACCTCCGCATCAGTTAGTCTCTTCGTAACCTTTATAACTCGCACGACGGATGAAGCGTAATCTAGTTCTGCACAGTTCAGTATTACATAATCGCCAGCGTGAACATCATATCCCTGTACATAAGCTGGTGCCACTATAGGTGACTCTAAGGTAGTCGGAACTATACAGCCCGATGCTTCTACATTAAGGTCAGCTAGTTTCTTTGCTGCCAGTGCATTAATCGTAGCCTGATCCGTTGCTGTTCGATCGGTGAATACAGCCACTTCTGTTCCGGTACCAGCTTCGCCAACTAAAGGTAACCCGGAAGCATCCAAGCCACGGATATAGACTTTGTCCCGCTTCTTTGCTCGATCTTTTCCTCGTTTCGGAACTGTAGTATACTGTAATAGCCCTCTACCGGATGGGTAGCCAGTTCCAGCAGTACCAATGTTAATTCGCGGACTAGCTCCAGAGAAGTCTGGATAAAGGTCCTTACCGAGTACCCATGCAATGAATCGGGCTGCATCATAGCAATAAGCTTTGTCATACCGAACTGAAAGCGTCGGTGTAGTCGGACAAGCACCTACAAGGACACCAGCGCTACTTGCAATAGCTGCTAAAATAACATCTGGCGTGATAGCGTCGTAATTACCTGTATGAACTTTTCGTTGCATTTGCTCATAACATGTCTGATAGCACTTACATAGTAGTCCGCTCTGTTGAAACTCCGGTGCTCTCAATATACCAGTGAACTCTGATGTTGTGGCAGCTCCATCATTATACAGGATTTCAACAGTATGATCAGCATTAACTAACGTTCTGTTGACATCATTATTCGGTAACGTAAATGCTGCTTCAATATGTCCGTTTAAGTTCTCTTCGATGTGATCGAATACAGCGTCGGTATATTCGACTGTATCGATCTTAATGAGCCAGCCCATTCTAATACACCTGCATTTGTGACCCTTGACTAAGCTTAATGGTTATCTTGACTACACCTGGTGTTTGTGGTTCGGGGTCAAACGAATCCATTAGATAGCTACCGTCATAGAAAGCGTCTACGGAAGTAACTACCACAACAGTATGTGCCATTTCCCTAAGTGGAACAATATATGTAGACAGTAATACTGCATTTGTAACTCCTGGCGAAAACAGATAGGCTTCTAGTTCAACTGTCCTTAACCCTTTACCTGGTGAAATCACCAATGGCAACACATTAGAGGGCAACGCACGTGCCTTCGTTTCAGACGGATTCTTTTCCTTGAACTTATGCGGATACTGTGGAAGCGTAACTGTTAGGAATACATAAGTCACGCCTGATACTATTTGTGCTGTAAATGCAGGCGAGACAGTAAATGTTCCTGTTGATTGCTTCCAGCTTACTACTATACGTTTTTGACCATTGCAGGTACCACTAGTGATCTTCAAGACCATACCGGTGAAGTATCTGTCAGCTTCTGACCTTCCTGTCTGAATTAATGTCGTACCACCTGCATTTCCATTAGCATTGGTCGTTCCAGTAGCAGTTGAACCTATTACAAAACTCATGGACGTTTCCTCCTTATTCCTTCGGCAATTTTCTTATTCACAATGTCGCCTAACCTCTCAGCATCCAGCTCGGTACTGAGTGTCCCGATTTCGAAGTTATTGGTAATAGAGATGATTTGTGGCGTAGTGGTAACTACATTCGCAACAGTACCTTCTTCAGGTGGACCATAGTCTCGAGTGGATTCAACTCTTTCTCCCTTCTCTAGCTGATAACGACCTGCTCTCGGTACCCTCGGAATACCAAACTGTCCGGAAGGTATCTTCTCAAGAGACTTCAGACTCTTTTCAATCATAGAAGTCTTCAGGTTCTTTTCAATCGTTTCGACTCTGCTTGCAACTTCTTTCTCGAACTTGGATACCTGAGTGAAAACGTTTTCTGAAGTTTTCGTATCCTTTTCAAGTTCGTGCGTTTTAGATTCCGAGACTCTCTGGATACCAAATTGCCCTTGTGTCGGTTCTTCCCAGATTTTCTCCCAGCCCTGTCTTAGCTTCACTATCCGTTCAGCTATTACTTCAACTGGCCCTTCTAGAGGTTGCTTAGCTGCTACTTCAGTATACTCTCGAGTTGCCTTGACTTTTTCACCCTTCTCAGATTTGTAATAGCTAGCTTTCGGAACACGTTGTACACCAAACTGTCCTTTTAATATGTGCGTCTGGAGCCAATGCTCTTTGATTACCTGTACTTGCCTGTCAATTTCTTTAAACTTGCTAACTAGCTCCTTTTGTTTTGATACTTTCGTAAGGACTGAGCCGACATTAGCTAGTGCTAGCGAAATCAACATTTCAGGTTCTTCGACTATACCTTTAGCTGGTTCAGCTCCTTTCTCTGGCTTATAAGGCTCAGCTTTTCTTACTCTCTGAACACCGAACTGCCCTTTCTGCATAGTTTGCAGCCACTCTTTCTCGAACGTCTGTATTTGTTTATCTATGACGCTCACACGCTCACGTAGTTTTTCCGGAACAATCTTTGCAGACCGTTTTGCAAGACCTACCGCTAAGCTAGCTGGACCGGATGTTTCTCTCCTTTTTTCTGGAACTATCGGAACTCCAAACTGACCTTCCAGAACTTGTTCCTCTTTAAGCAGTTCCGTTCGTTTACTGCTCAGTTGCTTAGAGATGGCTTCTTCCAACCTAACTGTTTCTGCTTCTCTTGACTTAAAGACTTCTTTAAGGACTTCTTTTGATTTAAGAGCTTCTTCAAAGACTTTCCGTCTAGAGATATCTTCAGTAGTTTTGGTTGCTTCATCTGTAGTAATTCTATGAACTCCAAACTGTCCTTCAGGTAACGTTACTGCTTTTAATGTCTTTGCAAAATCCTTGCCTGTCTTGCTTAAACGTTGCGTGAGCTTTTTCTTTTCCGGAGATTCCCGAACTTCCCTATAACGCTTTGTAAGCGTCGTTATAGATTCTTCTTCGGTTGGTCCGTAAGTTCCTACTGATTTAATCAGTTCACCTTTCTCAAGCTGATATACGTTAGCTTTTGATGCCTTTTGTACACCAAACTGACCCTTTGGAGCTTCAATCCTCTCTCTTTTGATTGTTTCCATCTGCTTTGTTACAGTGTTGAAGTTTTGAACGAACTTCTCATTTTCCAATGACTTCTCCACATATTGCTTTACCAGAGTTATGACGGGTGCTTCCTTGACTGATCTGTATACTTCTTTTGCAGTGACGCTCTTTTCCAATTGACCAAGCTCTAGCACTCTTTGAATTCCGAACTGACCACTAGGAGTTGCTATTGTCGCTAATTGTATTGCTAAATCCTTACCGATTTCACCTATACGCTGTACAAGTGGAGACTCTATGGGTTCTTCTTCAACTGGCCCATATGTTCTTGTCGCGATTACTTTCTCGCCTTTCTCAAGCTGATACTTACCCGTCTTTGGTACACGCTTGATTCCAAACTGCCCGCCATGCTCTGCTGCTTTCGGTTCAAGATAACCCGATTCTGTAGCAGGTGGAGTAGCAAGGCCGAGCCATCTCAAGAAACCTTCGATGGTACCTTTGATTTCGTTTAATCTCTCCAGGAATGAATCGAAGAAGGAGATTGTGTATTTTTTGCCTGTTATATCTTCTAGGAACTGGAAGAATAGGCTTGTCTGCGTTCCTAATGCTGTCCACGCAATACCTGCAGTTATAAAGAAACCGCCGAATACAGTTGCTAAGCTAGGGATAGTTGAGTAAATTATTGTTTCGCATGCTGTTAGTATGCCATCAATGATTCCATTAACGGTAGTTGCAGGTAACGCTATCTGTGCTATTGATGCTATTAATTCTGCAAAAGAAACTGCAGCTACTGCACCCATTACCCAGTTCAGTGCATTCATAGTTGAGTTTACATTACCTAATGATGTATCCAGTCCACCAATTGAATCTGTCAGATTACTAAGATTTAAGTTCGCCAGATCTGATATACTCTTATTCACATCACTCACTGAGCCGTCCATACCGTGGAACTTACCAGTAACATCATTAATGGAACCAATCAATTGATCATTTGTAGTAAAGAGTGAACCGGACATTGAGTCATAGTATCCGATGATATTACCTGTGCTATCTTTTACATCATTAGTAAGGGTATTAATAGTGTATATGATATTGCCATTTGCATCAGTAATTGTCCACTCCATCTTTGTAGCAGACGAACCTAGCTTATCGAAGCCCTTCGAAATATCCGTTGCCGATGCCGTTGCAGTTTGCGAAAGTCCCCACAATATGACTCCAAGTATCGCGAGAGTTGAAATTGTAGTCACAATAGCCAGTTTCAGGTGATGCATTGCAACTGTATTTTTCACAGTCTGTACTAACCACCACTTCTTGGCTTCTGTAACAAAGTGAATCGTTGACCCAAGTACTGTAAAGATTGGGCCTAAAACTGAACAGACCATTCCTAGCATTAGCATTACAGATACTAGTGGAATGATGATAGGTAAGAGCGGTCCCAGAGCAGATAATAGTTGTGCAAGAACCGTTACAACCTGAATTATCATTGGTGCCATTCCAGCCAATGCGATAAACAGCTGGCCAACTGCTGTTGCCAAATTAGCCAATGCTACTTGTGCTCCTCTGGTAACAAGGAATTCACTAAGTACAGCTAATACTTTAGTTAAGGTAGGTATTAATGCAACTGCAAGTGATGTCTGTATGCTAGTCCAAACTGCCTGTAATCCTAACCACAAAGCCTCAACTGCTGGTCCTCGTGAAACTAATGTATCCATAGTATTAGACAAAAGCTTCTGAGTGTCTGATGTTGCAAGTCCCTGAGTCTCAAGCAACGCTAGCGCATACGCAACGTCCATTAATTTATCAGGCCAGTTAGCGGTAGCCTTTACGGCATCAGTGAAGTACTTAACGAACTGTGATAGGGTACGAATTATCCTCTGTAAACTGAATGTAACGATGAAACCAGTGAAACCAACTTTTCTACCGAAACCCGATATTGCCTTACCTAGACCTTCCCACTTTTTAACTCCAGCCATTTCTTGCTCTTGTTGCTTTTCCAACATATCAGTAAACATACTATAAGCTGGAGCTGTTCGTCTTACTGCATTAAGTTTTTCTGCCCAGACTGCACTGGACGCTCTAAAACCCTTTGTCTCATCGCCTAACGAAGCATTGTATTTACGTAATGCCGTGTCAGCAACCAAATACTGCTTGTAAAGTTTGGCTACTTTCTTTTCCACACCCGCTACTACTTCTGGATTATCCTCTACCCACTCCAGAATAATCTGCATTTTGTCTTCAGCCATATTCTTCTTCCTCGATCTTATCCCTTACAGATTTAGATTTCTTCTTCACGGTAGCCCCTAAAACAGCTGCATCAAAGAAAAGTCTCTCTGCAGCCGACCCGTGAACTTCTGCAATATCACAGGGTCGTTGCCCGAGAGTAACAGCAATTGCCCCAACCTGCCTACCTATCAGGCTATTCGCGAAAGGTTTCGTTGTCTTTGAGAGCTTCAGTAGAGAAGCCTGAGAAGTCGGTGATGATTCCGAACAGTTCAAATTGGTCCTCTATTGGAATGTCGTCAACGTTGATTACAGTATCTGATGACGGGTCAGTAGACGATACCTTCGGGTCGATTATACAATTCGGCAGCGCATCCCGCATTGCGAGAATCAGCTTTTCGGTTTTTATCGGGTCTGAAAGTTGTCCTTTCAGATCCGATTGCATTACATCCATTTCTTTCGATATCTTCATGTCGATAGCGTTGAAGAACTTCGCCATAGCAGGCAGTGGCATTTTTCGAATCTTGTATATGTTTCCGGATTTACATGTTACGACTTTTGTGGATTTCTTTACCAGCTCACCGGCCGTTGTTGGTTTGTTTTCACTCACGTTTTCACCTCCTCATGCAGTTGCTATTTTGTTGATTAGTGTAGCAGCGAACAGATTTGACGAGCCTTCGACAGTTCCTTTGTAACCTTTGAAACTCACTGTCTGCATAATCTTGTCGCGCAGTTCTATGGGAGCGTCAACTGCTGTCAGTACAACTTTTGGTGCCTGTATCTTTAGTCGATAGTATGTATATTCTCCAGCTCCTCCAGTTACGTCACCCGCGAAGTTCAAACTTAACGCAACTGCTGCAGGTGCTTGTATTGGTGCTGCATCGGCCTTGACTCCTGTCCAGAACATTCCTTGTGCATTCCAATCAGAGAACAACAGATCCATTTCACCTTCAAGTGTCCCTTCGCCAGGTGTAAAGCACTTCAGTAGGTAGTCCGTCATAGCATACATGTCGTCCGGAACCTTCCTCGCATAAGTCAAGCTTATGGCGTCAACACTTGCGATTTCGTCTGACTCTGCCAGATCCCAGTAAATCTTCCCATCTATAGCGAAGAAGGGTCTTACTGTGCTTACCGTACCTAATGCAGTGGCAGTAACCTTAGCGTCTTTCTGTGCTAGCATACTAAACGTTGCACTCAGTGGATCACCTGTACGTGCTTCAAATCTTCCACTAATTGGTATGCAACTCGTGAACTGATGTGCAGAAGCTACTACTGCGCATACGTCTGGTACTTTGTAGAATGTTCCAAACTTCAGCGTATCACTTGGCAAGAACACGTGCTTGTATCTGCCGCCTGCATCAGTGGATGTTGTTGGTGCACCCATAAGGTACTTAAGCATCTTGATTAGGTTGTCTGCGGAAGCGTACATCGCAATGTCTCCTACGCACTTATACTGACCCGGAGCCATATACTGTGGACCAGAGTATATCATGCTTGGCGCTGCGATGAACTCACGTTCTGGGTGCAGGCCTATGGAGCGAACGTCAAGAAAAGTGGTGGGTGGTGATACTGCCGTACCGAAGACTGTTTCATCAACTATAGCTAGATGTCTTGGCATTTAATCACCTCCCTTATGGTGCTGTGATCCTGTTTTGTAGTGTTGCAGACAGCAGGTTGGTACTACCCGAAACAGTTCCACGATATCCCTTGAAGCTTACAGTTTGCATGATCTTATCGCGTAGTTCAATTGGTGCATCGACAGCGGTTAGAACTATGTTCGGACATAGTATGCGACAGCGGTATTTTAGAAGTACGGCTGGTGCCGGCAAAGCATCACCGTTGAGGTCGAGATCCAATGCAACTGGTACTGGCGCTTGTATTGGTCCTGCACCACTTGAAACTCCTGTCCAGAAGTATCCTTGCGCGTCCCAATCTGAGAACAGTAGATCCATTTCACCTTCCAAAGTTCCCTCGCCTGGCACAAAGCATTTGAGTAGATAGTCGGTCATTGCGTACATATCATCAGGTATCTTTCTCGTGTAGGTCAGACTTATAGCGTCAACGTTCGTTATTTCCGGAGTTTGACCTGGTTGAGCCCAATAGAGCTTTCCATCGATTGCGAAGAATGGTCTTACGGTACTGACTGTTCCTAATGCTGTTGCTGTAACCTTTGCATCTTTTTGTCCGAGCATACTGAAAGTAGCACTAACTGGATCGCCTGTACGAGCTTCAATACGCATGCTGATTGGAATGCAGCTGATGAACTGATGTGCACTAACGACAGCAGCACACACATCTGGTACTTTGTAGTATGTTCCGAACTTTAGAGTATCAGAGGGTAAGAAAATGTGCGAATAGTTTCCTGTAGCTCCATCCTGCGCTGAAGTTGGCGTTCCACCAAATAGATGCTTGAACAGTTTCATTAAGTTGTCAGCAGATGCCCACATTGCGATATCGCCTACGCATTTGTACTGTCCAGGAGCCATGTATTGCGGACCGGAATAGATCATACTAGGTGCAGCAATGAATTCTCTTTCTGGATGTAGGCCTATGGAGCGAACGTCAAGAAACGTTGTCGGCGGCGTCACTGGGGTTCCAAATACGGTCTCGTCTGCTATTGCTAGATGTCTTGGCAATTTCTTTCACCTCCTCTACAATTTCAAACTGGCCAGATTCGATCAATATTTCAGCTTTTTCTAGGGGTACTTCTTTAACTTCGCCTGGCACGAAGTTAATGCCTTGTGCTTCACCAGCATAGGCCCCGTTGTATTTCACGAACACTTTGTCTTTCACCATTTTCTCATGTCCTTATTTTATGGACGATGATACGCAGTCCTATCCAGTGTCCCTCAACACCTTCACCAAGACCCCTCCAGTTGGGTATTATTTGTTGCGCTTCGAGACCACATGCTGTACTACTGAGGGTTCTATCTGCAATCAACGCGTCGTAGATTTTACCGACCAACTCGAGGAGTGTCATATAGCCTTGTTTGGGGTCAGGATCGTTGACCACTATTCCGAAATCAAAAACAAAGTCATTGATATCGGAAAGGAATGTTAGAGGCTTAACGTTTATTGGTAACGGGCAAACGTAGCAACTGGGGTAGTTATCGGGTGGGTATTTTTCGCCGTAAAAGACGTGACTGTTGAAGACTTTGTTTCCATCAGTGTCTTTTAGTCCATCAGCTAAGGTGACTAGTGCATCCCAGACTGCAACGTAATCAGCATACCATGTGGTCATGTGTGAAAACCTCGTTTAATTTCATCGAGAGTGAATTGGAGTGCTAGTGGTTTCAAAGCATTAATCATTTTTTGGCGGAAGTGGTGGGCTTTGATTCCGGGATGAGTACCAATATCTTTACGCTGTTGTGCTGCAACCTTTGCTAGATACTCTGCCCTACTCTCTATACTTTTACCAAAAACCGCACTCTCCTGCTCCCTAGCTTTATGCTGAACAGCATGAGCCAATTCATGTCGTAGAGTAGCTTCTTTATGTGGTCCACCCATAGCAATCTCAATTGATCGAGTTTTAGTATCATACACCCCATAGGCTTCTATGTTGGGATATCCTGGAGTACGACTTTTGGCAAGGAGTATAGATTTACCAGGCAACTCTTTAATAGGCGTAGTTAGTGCAGCCCTTGCCTCTATAGCAGTGTATCCTCGATATTGGGCAGCTCTAAAAACCTGACGTCTCGGTGACATTTCTTTATTAACTAAACGTTTGCCAATTGCTGGTACATACCTACCCGTACTCTCCCCAGTACCTTCATCAACAAACATCGCATACGGAGCATCCCAATAAAACCTTACTGACCTCTCCGTCTGCTCACTCCTAAACGATGATTGGAGTTCTCCAGTTTTGCCCTTAGGAACTATCTCAACATTCAATCGGTTAGCTTCTTCAACTACCCTAGTAATCGCATTATTAATGAGTGCACCCGGCTTTACATTAATCCACCGTACCTTTCCGCTCACGTTTAGGGTAAGTCGAGCACTCATGTTGTCGCCTCTTTCTATTATGCGTTGATTGCTTATTATATTTTGTTGTTTATCTGTTTAGCTTGTACTTCCTGTAGGGTATTATTAGTTATTATCCAGAACCGTATTTTAGGTAAAATTGTTTTCATCCAAGCCATTTCTTCATAAAACCTCTCTGTATCAATAATAAACCACACTTCCTCATATTGACGTAGATATCTAATACATTGTCCAATTCCGGTAGCGAAACAACTGTAACCATAGACGCCTCTACGTGTGTACTTGACCTCAACAGCTATTTTACTATCAATTATAATATCAGGTCTAGGACCTTTAATACTAACATCACTATCATACGAGTACCATTCTGGCACTGCATCGTAACCTTGACTGATTAATTGAATAGTTACTTTACAAACAAGAACATCTTCATCAACAGCCTCGCAGAGACATTTCGAAAGCTTCCTCGTTTTCACCTGTATCCTGTCAAGTGCACTATTTAAAATAGTATTACATCTTTCTACCTTATTAACAGGTACTGGCATTTTAGTTACACCTTATAGTTTAGACTTCGTAATTCCCGTTCTGAACTTCAGTTATCAATGATATTGCGCTTCCGATTATGGGTCTATTTGCGACAGTTCCCCTCATTGCTAAGCCTAGAAAGTACCCTGCAAACCTCTCGTAAATCTGTAGGTTCATCATTACTGGAGCAGGTAACCTTCCTGCAGTTCTCTCATACATAGCTGCATACGCAAGATAGACTTGGTGACCAGCAATTGCAAGTACAGCATTATCAACAGATGCTACAGTCGCAACCTCTGATTTCTCAGCATCTACTTGCGCAGTCGCTAAGTCAATCCACCTCTGGATAACTTCCGGCTTAACCCTATCCTCAGATAGATTGTCTAAGTACTCTCTAACTGCCTTGATCTCAACAGTCACATTATCCCTCCTATGCAGTTGGTTCCTTATCTACCACTTGCCAAACAAACTCTAGAGTATGTTCGACAACTCCAGCTTTTTCGAACACGAACATTCCATAGTAGGTACCGGGAGTAACGTTAAAGTCAGCAGCGATGGGTACGAAAGTGATTCTAGTGTCTGGATTAATGAAGGCGATTGTACAGCTTTTACCGTCAATAATTTTGGTTGTTCTCGCTTTATTCCAGACGTATATTTTTCCAGTGCAGTCACTGTAGTTCACATTTTCAACTACCCCGGTGTATCCTCGACCGCAGTCTCCTTTTACTATTTCGAAACTCATTTTTAATACTTCCTTGCGAATTTGAGTATTTTCTTAACTACCTTTGACTCAAGTATCTTATCAGCTAGTTCGATAGTTAGTGTTCGGTTAGCTAGTTTAAGGATCTCAATCATTGCAACAATTACTTTCGTAGCAGTACCAACTGTTGCTATGGTCATTGTTGCTGACGCGTAGACAAAGAACTCTAGGAAGAACTTTCTTCCTTTAGCTATAGCTGTAGTGGTAATTTGGGCAGTCACTTTTCTGATGCTCTGGAAAGTTCGCTTCGTGCTTCCGATTAACGTTACATTAGAGCTTATGATTCTTTGTATCACGAGTCTTCTGATTGTTGTGCCAGCTTGTACTAAAGTTGCAACACCAATTCGAACAACTGTTCGAAGTCGTCCGGCATTACTTACCAAACTCAGAGTTGCCGCTCTAGCTCGCTTAAACACCGTAATCTTTGTGATAGTCGCTGCCATTAACAGTGTTACAGATCTGAAGCGTATTACAACAGCTGACCTTTTGATTACTGCAGCTAAGTTCAATGTTGCTGAGACCAATCTGAAGAAGGCTCTTGCACCTAAGGCAGAAGCTGACATCGCCATAGAAGCAGTCGTATGCTTAATAAGTGTGCTGACTCTATGGGCAGTTGCTGCAACTGTTACAGTGATAGAAGCGAATCGAGTTACTATTATGCCACGAGCTGTATTTCCTACCATCGTTAAAGTTGCTGATGCTACTGCAACAAGTCCAGATAGTATTTCAGCAGTTCCGTGAAGGACAACTCCTGCAGAAGCGAATCGTGTAATGATGATTGCTCGGAAAGTACTTCCGGCAGTAACTATTGTTGCTACTGCGCGCCTTATGACTAGACGCGTTGTCTCTGTAAGGGCAACTAATGATACTCCTGCAACTGCTTTGCGTACCGTAGCGTACAATCTTGTTGGTACACCCAATATGCTAACAGCTGCCGTAACTCCTCGTGTAAGTATCAGCTGTTTTGCAGTTGTAGCACTGAGTGCTATTGAACTTGCGATGTTTCTAGCTAATGCCGTCAATCTTCGTGGAGTTCCGACTAGACTGATTGAAGCAGCATTTAACTTGGTTATTATGACTGATCGCATTGCTGCAGCACTAGAGGTAATACTGGCACTCGCAATTGCATACAGTCCGCTCAGTGCTGCAGTGATACCAGTTATGATAACACTTACTGATGCGAATCTTGTCACTATAATGCTTCTTAAGCTTGTGCCAACCATGGTTAGCGAAGAGATTGCAGATCGAACTTTGTTCGCAACACGTACAGTTGTACTGGCGGTAGCTATTGCCGCAATTGTTGACCTAATGGATATTGAAATTCGCGTAGCGGTACCAACAAGCGTTGTTGTAGCTGAAACTACCCGAATGAATATGCTACTTTTCATAGTAGTAGCTGCTATGCTAATTGCGCTTGTTGTGAACCGAAGAGCTCCTTTCAGTCTACTTGCAACTCCTACTACGCTAAGGGTAACTACGCCGAATCTGGTTACCACAATTGTCCTTACTGCTGTGGCTGCAGTATTGATACCTGCACTGGCAACAGCAAATATTCCGCTTAGCAAGTTAACGATGCCAACTATGCTAACACTTGCGGATGCAAATCTTGCTACTATGATACTTCTTAGACTTGTGGCTGTCGCAACTATTGAAGAGGTTGCGAATCGAACTTTAGCCGCGAAATATGCAGCTGTTCCGGCAGTAGTTATAGATGCAACCACGGATCTAATCTTGATTAGAGTCCGTATAGCTGTACCAGAGAGAGTTGTTGCAGCTGTAGCCATTCTTGTAAATATACCGTTACTGCGAACGGCAGTAGCAACTACACTGAGTGTGCTTGTGGCGGATCGGAAAGCTCCTGCAAACCTACTTGCGACTCCAATGAGGCTAACTGAAACGGCATTGAATCTGGTTACTATAATCGACCTGACTGCAACTGCTGTAGTAGTGATGCTAGCACTAGCAGTGGCTATCAATCCGGCTAGTACCTCAATTGCTGCTGTTATGCTTGTAGCAGCTGCTGAGAACCTTATCATAACTATCTGACGAACTGCTTGCCCAACTGTTATAACACTTCCTGCTACAGCTCTTGTTGCACTTACTATCCTACCCGTTACAGCGTTAGTAGCAATTCCAGCAGTCACTCCTCTAATCTTAGTCAAAAGTCGTACAGTTGTACCTGCTATAGTCATAGTACTGGATACTTTCTTAATGAGTGCCGCCATCCGTGATGTTGTTCCTAATATTGTGACTGCAGCAGTTGTGAGTCTTGTTGCTACTACTAACCGAATGGTGGATCCGATGGCAGTAATTGATGCGACGTTAGCTCGTGAGAATAGGACATTACGAACCACAGATGCAGTAGTTTGTATTCCAGCAGCTACATCTCTGAAGAACGCCCTTGCTCCTAGTACACTTCCTACTAAACTGACTCCGGCGGCTTTGGTTCTGATCGCAATGATACTTCTGATAGTCACTCCAGCTGTAGCGATTGACGCTGTTACACTCCGTATCTTGGCTTGAAGTGCTTTAGTAGCAGCCGTTAAGGAAAGTGAACTGGCAATCAAACGAACTATTGTCAGCGCTTTGCTAGTAGCTCCTGTAACTGTAACAGCTGCCGTTGTTATCCTCAACATGAGAAGTCTTCGCAAAGTTGTAGCAGCAATAGTGGCTGTAGCCGTTACTGTTCTAAAGCTAGCTTGTACCCTGTTAGCTGTGCCAACCATTGTTAGGGTGATTGTAGCAAATCTTACCCGAAGAACTGACCATGCTGCATTTCCAACAGCTGATAGGGTAGCTGTATTAAAGCGAGTTTTGAGAGCATTCCGAATAGTACTTCCAGTTGCAGTTATCGAGCTACTTATAAGTCGAGTGAAGTAAACAATCCTTTTAGCTGTTCCGGTAACCGATACTGTTGCACTTAGAAGTCTATAGATAACTATGGAACGTATTGTTGATCCTAAAGGTCTGATAACAGCTGTCGCGTACCGGAAGAACTCTTTTGGTACTCTACGACACCATGCAGTACCTGCTAGAACGAAAGAACTAGCTGCTTGTCTAAAGCGATGTCGTATTCTAGAAGCCGATCCAGCTATCGTAAAGCCGCTTGCTAAAAGTCTAGATAATATAGTAGTTCGCATTGTGCTACCAATCATAGAGATAGCTTCAGCTGCTTTTCGTGTAGCACTTTTTATACCTGCAACTATGCCAGTAAAATTGAGGGCACTAGAAATAAGTCTGGTAGATACAACTTGTCGAGCAGCATTACCGATAGTCGTAACGGTGCTGGCTACTGAACGTAGTAAGCTAGTCAGTCGCTGTGTAACTGCAGAAATGCCGATTGATGCCGAACTATATCGTGGAGAGTTTCGAAGACGCCATGTGGTACCAGCTAATCCAATTGCTGTAGTTGTTGTTCTTACCACATTAATTAATCTAGCAGACTGCCCGATAAGATTAGTTGAGACGGCCTTTGCGCGAACTAGATTCAACAATCTTGCTGTATTAACAGTTCCAGAAATTGCTGCACTAGCCTTTCTAACGAAAGCAGTTATCTTAGTTGTTGTAGCAGCCAACCCTATTGTGGCAGTTCTTATCCTAATAGCCAACATTATTCTGAGAGCAGAACCAGCTAGTGCTATAGCTGCGGTCTTTATGCGAATTAGAAGTAAAGTCCTCGCTGCACTCGCGACAATTCCTAATCCGACGCTTGAGAACCTTGTTAAAACTGCCGTTCTAGCTACAGTTCCAACTTGAGAAAGTGTACCAGTAGTAGATCGTGATGCCATTAGAATCTTACCGGTTAAACCAGCAACTGAGGTAACTGCAGTAGATACCCTTATTGCTAGCAAACTCTTCAGGGTTGTTGCTGTTGTTGAAATTGTAGCAGTAACCGCTCTCAGATTTACTCCTAGTCGCTTTGTTGTTCCAACAATTGCCAATGTTCCGGCAGTTGCCCTTGTTGATACTCCTAGTCGCTTTGTTGTTGCAGAAAAAGTGGAAATGCCTGAGGACTTTCGAAATCCGATAAGTGACTTACCGCTAATACCTACTAAACCAACAGCTGCAGCCTTTACGCGAACCAGCAGTAGAGTCCTTGCTGCACTTGCGACAAAGGCAACGGATGAACTCGCTATTCGAAACCCACCTAAAGCTCTACCGCTGTTTCCTGCTAAGCCGACAGATGTAGGTAGTTTCCGAGTGAGAGTAGTCGATCGGATTGCATTTCCTGCCGTAATCATTGCTACAGTTGCTAGTCTTTCGTACAAGCTGATATCGACGTTTTTATAGCCGGTCGGAACTGGTAAACCAGTACCAGTGACAGCTGTTTGTTTCGTAACTCCTTGAGCTGTAACTTTCACTACATCGTTTTCGGCGTAGTCCGATGTGAATTTGGTTTTGTCACCTAAATCTACATAATATTTTCCACTGCTATCTGACGTTGCTGCGTATTGCTCGCCTTTCGTATCGTTTCTTATTGTGACTGAAACACCTACCTGTATGACACCATTAAGTTTTAGTATTCCTCTAATGACATACGGGTTTTGTGTTGTCACGGGTACGTATGCCTCCAATAGCCAGCCACGTTACAGAGAATATAGAATTTTCCGTCTGAAGTAACTGGAACTGTTGCGTCTCCACCCCAATCTGGAAAGAATACGTAGCGTGTGCCGTTCGCGTACTCGAAAACAAATTCAACGTAGTTGATTGAATCAGTGTAGAGACTTGTATTTACCTGACTCAACGTATGTCCGACGTCAGCCGTGCATGTAGTGAAGCTGTTCCATCCAACTGTTAAAGGAGTACGCGCCAACACATGAATGTATTGAGTTGTTGTGTTTGCCCAGTTATTGTTGGTATCATTTGCGACTATATACCATGCGATATAACATTCTGTTGCTGGTAATGTCCGCGTGAAGTTGCTCCACGTTGCAGAACCACTCAGATTTAAAGTTCCGTTTTGCTGCATTGTTCCGCTGCTGTTCCAATAGAAGAGTGAACAGTTCATGCCAGTGAATGACTGCCAATAAGTTCTGAAAGTTACGTTTAGATTGATGTATGTGTCGCCGTCCACTCCGACATTCGAAACCACTATCGGATAGAAATATTTTCTTCCAGTGGGTAAATCTCCCAATCTAGTAACATCTGTTATTCCTGTCCATGAACTGTTGAATGCGACACTGTAAACGCCCGAACTTGCAAATTTGTAATCAACTGGAACGCCACCATAGATAAAACGCAAAGCACCTTCAGCGCAGATGCTTGTCTTGACAGTTCTCGCCGTCATGTTTATTCCGAACAGTTCTGGGTCAACATCGTATGCGTCAACATAAGTCATTTCTTGGAGCGGAAAGGCGATGGTAGTGTTTATCGGTATCATTCCCGTAATTAAGTGTTGCATTAAAGCTCGGATTGTTGCAGTATCACTTGTTGTAGCATCATTGCTAGTCCATTTGAATTGTTCGGTTGCGGGCACAAAGCACCATCCGTTAGGCTGATATAAGCTATACCACACTTCTTTCAGCATGTCCTTCATGTTGTCTTGTGCGGTAGAGTTCAAAACCGAATAAACGCCGAGAAACGTAGCCCATGCCGAAGGAGTATCCAATAAACGTCTTTGTGGATTGCCCGTATTGAAGTGAATCACATAATAGGTCGATTCTGTTGGAGTCAATGAAGTCGTCCATTGTGGAGAGAGCCATTCGTTTTCGAAAAAGCGTTGATATGTATCTTCGGTGAGTCTATCTGCGTATGGAATGTCTGATTTAAACCATCTTAACATAGCGATGATTCGCAAAAAGTACGCGCCCGAACATTCGTAACCTAAAGTGAACGGTTGATATTTGAAATATCTATCCGTATCATTCCAATAGTTATCATTGAGGTAACCCCAAACGTCAACCGCATCGTCTAACGCGCCCGTTACGCCGAGTTCATGGAATACAAGATAGGACGAGAGCGTTGATGCTGCCTCATCGTAGAATCTATTCATAAAGGTAGTAGCGTTGCCGTCTGCGAACACCACCCAAGTTATGTGTTGGTTCGTGGTGTTTACGTGGATGGCGTCTCTGAAAAAGTTCCACGCCTTCGTCTTGTTCCATTTATCGGTCAAGTAGCCAAATTTTTCGGCGTAATAGTAACAAGAATATAGAACGTCTCTGTTAGCGACGCGATAGCAACCTTTGCCGTCATACGTGTAAGTAAACGGGAGTTCGCCTTCTTTCGTCAAGTTCCCTAGCGCATACTTTATCGATTCTTCCCTTTCGATCCCAAGCTTCGCCAGTCTTGTCGACCATTCCAAGACACCAACCCAGTCGGTTTGCGCGGCTAGAGAATCTATCATGGATTCAAGGTCGGTCACGTTTGTCTTTCCGAAAAACAAGCCATAGTACGAGCTTCCTGTTTCCGTCCAATTCAATGCTTGCGCGTCCAGATAGAAACGGAGTCTATTCACTAAAGTCCAACTGTGAACGTATAGGCGCGCATAGTCTATCTGGAAAAGCGTGGCTGAATCATTTGACAAGAACCGTACTTTTAAACCGCTAAGTAGCGCTGGACTCCAAGAAGACGGCGTAAGCGTTCCGTTCATTACCGTCCATGTTGTCGCCGTAGTCGCATAGGTGACGTTGTACCAAGAAGTTGTGTTCCAAAATTCAGCGATGATGGTGCTTGCGGTGACATTTTTGGAGAAGTTAAGTTCCAATTTCAGTTCAATGACCCATTGGTACTCGAAAGTGGAAAGCGTTGGAAAAGTGAAGTTGCCAGTGCGGTTTCCGCTGTATTCGGTTTTCAAGTAGTTGGTGGGATAATCGGCAGCGCCAAGCCACGGTGCTGCCCCTACCGCCGTCCAGTTGCCATTGTCCGAACCGTTTATCGCGACCGTGTTCCAGTCCGTATAGCCGTCATACGTTACGGTGAGACTCTGCAACCCCGTCGTGTTCCAATTGTCACTCGTATCGTTAAACCATTCTTGCCATTGAACCGTCGTGCCCACCGTGGCGTTTAGCGTCTTAGTTTTGTTGCCCCAGTCTGGAGTTGTTGTGAACGCTGTCCAAGTTTCGTTTTGCCACGCACCCGTGTTGTTAGTTCCGTATATGAAGCCGCCAGTAGTTGCTAGTCCCGTTTCATCCGTGCATTTCGCATAGAAATTGGTTGGTTGCCCAGTAAAGGTTGAATTTGTAGCGACATCCGAATAAGTAGGCGGTCTAATGTCGAGAAAGCGAGTGTAAGAGCAATAGATGCTGAAGTTATACTCAGGAGAACTGCTAGGAACGTATGGATTGGGAAAGCCGTCGCTTTCTTCATAGGCTTTGTTTTGAAGTTTGCCTCTAGACACGTTCAGCGTAAGATCATAGGCCGCATACACGTTGTTGTTTGCGCCCCAGTATTCAGCCCATACCACAAGAAGATAGTCCTTGTATGCGAACATGCTTGGTTTCGGAGTTGAGAAATTGAAAGTGTACCAGACGAAACTTGTGGTCAGTGCAATGTAGACTTGTTGTGTTTTACCGACAAAAACCAAATCCGCATAGTTGTAGATCGCACATTTGGCATAGGTCGATGCGGCAGCCGCCCCTTTCAACGCGACTGTCATGTTTTCTGCTCTGCCGTCTTCGGTGATGTTAAAGACAGTGCCAGCAATGTATTCAGAAGTGTTAAACGATATGAGAGTGGAAGAAGCACCCAATGTTGTTTTTCCAAGGTTGGCAGTGTTCGACACCGTGTAGGTGCAATAGATGCTGAGTTTTTCGTCATAATGCGATGGAACAAACGGGTCTGGAAAACCGTCGTAAGTTGATGAGCTTTTATAATGTTCTTGATTCGTATCGCCCATGTTGTACGCGACACAGCAAGTTCCCGCTAGACTTTGCGCCCACGCTTCCAAAAGATATTCCGTGCCACCCACAATGGCGGGAGAACCACTGAAGTTGAATTGATACCATGTCGCCACGTTTGTCAGCGCGATGGTGCGTTCAGTCGTTGCGGCAAGCAGACTCAGGTTGCCGTGGAAGTAAATTGCGGTCTTTATCTTTCCCGTCCACGCCGAACTTGTCCATCGTATCGCGACATACATGCAAGTGGCGATGCCGCTTTCGGTGGCGGTGAACAAACTGCCGTCAATCTGATTTTCAATGGTTTGAGTGCTTGCGCCTATCGTTTCATAACCAAAGTTTCTCGTTGTTCCAGTCGACGGCGTCGGCGGAAACAAGATTGGAATCGCAAAGAACGAAGCTAAGAAAACGATTATGATTGTGACGGCCGCTATGAGCCAACGTTTGAACTTTACAAGTTTCGCTTTCACTTTTTCCATTTCGCCACATTCTCCTTCGTCGTATAGGCGTGCTTCCGATTGAAGCAGTACCACAGTTTCCAGTTAGGTGGAATAGTTTTTAGTGAAGGATTTGTCCAGTCTAGCACTGTATTATATAATGTAACGAAAACGTGGTAACTAGTGCCGGTATCATAGACGTTTACTAAAACGTCGTAATACGGTATGGTCTTTTGCGCCAAAATCATGTTCGCTAGAAGAATCGCACCATCTTCACAGTCGCCGAACTTATCCGCTAGAGTTTCATTCGGGAAGTTCCAGTAATCTTTATTCCTGTCATCTTTATTCCAGTCTGGCTTATACTGGATGTTTGCAGCAACCCATTCTAACAACGTCTGGTTCGGTTGTAACTCAACAGACACACTTTTGTTTAGAAAGTCCACTACATTGATCGGTTCACGTCGTTTAGTGCGTTCGATCATTTGGACTCGTGTAAGTCCAAGCTTACGCATCTTCAACCATTCGTTGAACCAATCGCACATTTACGTCACCATCCATGCGTATCGATTGTACGCATCTTTTGTGTCATCCTGTAAATCAAAGATATTGCGACCTTTGAAGAACTCGGCTGCTTGTGCCCTGTATTCTGCAAAGTGCATATCGTCCAATATGATTACTTTACTATTAAGTGATGGAAACAGTGGTGCACGATCCTTTTCAGCAAGTCCGAGGTCAAGGAGCGTTAAATCGTACTGCATGTTTCCAACTGCCACTTCATCGAGTAGAAACATTCTATCAGTAGATAGCTTATGCTGAGTTAGAAACTGCCTAGTTTTCTCTAACCATGCAGGATCAGTATCTACTGTTGTAACTTCAGCCCCTGATTGTCTGAAAAGAAAGGACGAGAATCCGGAACCGAGATCCAGAATCTTCTTCGGCTTCAGTGACCTTAACAACTTATCCAGATATACGCATAGTTCCCACGAAATAGTCCATACTGGATCTGAGACCCCTTTAATATACTCCAGGTACGCTTCTTTCAACCCTTCCGGAGGTTTGTAACCTATAGTGTCCCTAGCCATCCTGAGTTGATATTCAGGAATACCGGCTAGTTGCAACTCTTCAGGTGTCAAGTTCATCTCTTTCATCAGTAGCTCTCTGAAATGGTCTAATCTACCTTCACTACGGAACCTCTTAACTACGTTCCAGAGTACATTCATCTCATAGGTTTCGTTGGTGACTACATATGGGGTCGCAATATGTCCAAGGTTGAGACCGGTATCAACGTATACTTGGAAATCGAACTTCTTAGCCTTTAAGCAAAAGTAGATATCTTCCTGTGCATTACCTTTTTCATAGCACTGAAACCACGGTCGAGGTACTTTCTCGAATACTTCTCGCTTGATGAGCATGAAGCCGGTTCCAACCATATCAACCGGCATGATTTGATTATAGGGGAACGGTAATGGTGTCCTGTAAATACGTCGTTCGGGTACCCAAAAACCAAAACAGGGGACGTGATCTCCACCTTTCTTGTAGACAGTCGCGCCTATGATGGGCTTGTCAGCTTTCAGCAACTTCTCTATTGCACCAGGAACACCAATGGTATCAGAGTCCCAAAAGAGTAAATGTGTACAGTCGGTTGCCAGGAACTTCTCTACACACTTGTTTCGTTTCTCATCAATCGGTATAGTGTATCCTGATTCTACATGTATGTTGGTAATATGTTCCCCAGAGGTTTGGAGTATGGACTCTAACACTAACGGATGCATTTCCCTAAGAATAGGGATGGCCAGGAAGACAGAAGGCATAAAAAAACCTTCCGTCTAGCTCAGCGAAATCTTGTCCCACTTTGCTGTCAGCTGGTCGTCAGATTCGAGGGCCACAGGCGTAAATGTTGCTTCGAAGTACATGTCACCTGCTGATGCGGAGTCAAACAATCCCATTAGTTGGGCGGCAGCGACAGTTGCAGTTGCTGTGAAAGTCTTCGATAGTATACACTGCCCAGTGCTACAGTCTACAACACTATAGGTTCCTTCTGCTCGTGCAAGACCTGAAAGTGTGATTTCTGCAGCTAATAGGGTGTGTGTTGCATTTGGTGCCCCAGCACTTTCAGACAGGGCAATATACTTCGCTACGGTCTGCGTAGTTGCAGTATTGAACAGACGATCTTTCGCAGCTTCCAAACCTGTATTATTGGTAACGTTGTGATTCTCATAGACTTCAACTTCTTCGTTGTAGATTACTTTTCCGTCCTCATCTCTCAATGCAATACGTGTCTTCGGATCTCGTTTTGCTCTGCGAACTTCAAGGACAACTCTGTTTGGACCGATGTGCATTTGTGGTTGCTGAGATTTCCTAGCTCCTCCTAATAGACCAAATATGTTTCTCATTCTTTCCACTCCTTTTATGTTCTTACGGCTTCTCGGACTGCCAGTTTGAGCTGTGCTGTCTCGAGCCGTTAGATTCTCTCTATACCGGATTTAATGATTAAACCTAGACAGGTGAATGCGAAACTGATTGTAAGGAACTTCCACCTGTCCAACTTTACTTCTTTTTTCACTCGTGTATTTTCCGCCAAGTTGTTTGCTTGTACTATATCGTTGAACTTAGCGTCAAGGTCTGCGATCTTCTTTACTATCCCACTAGTGAGATCAGGGCCGATAATAGCATTTTCTATCCTACTCAGTGAAGTTTGTATGGGCGTCATCACTGCCGAGCATTCTGTATGGGTTACGCATCCGCCATCCTTTTTGCTCGTGTACTCAATCCCCCTAAATTAGCCTTGCGTATTTCACCCTTGCACTTAGATTTGAAACTGTACCACCTGTGATTTCAGCTTCGACCTTGATGCTTCTGCCTTCAAGCAGGAAAGCTCGGTACGCATCTAGTAGGGGAGTAGCCAAGATGAATCCTGCGTCAGTCGCAACATTTTGCACGGAATAGGGAGTGGTAGAAACGGGGCTTGTAAAATTGCATGTCAAGGCTATACCGTCAATTGTTATGTGAATCTCTAATGGTGCAGGTTGAACTGTCCAAGTGACCCAAACGGCAATTGAGATGATCCTAGCGTTCTTCACTGTGTCTAAAACCGTGTATTTAGTACCGCTCACAGGATTCGCTTGCGATATGGCTGCATCCGGTTGATGAGTCATTACCCTTTTTTCATCTAAGCTCAAAGTGTACCACCCACAATGTTGACGGTGATGGTTCCATGCACACCCGCTGCTGCTGGCTTAACTTGAACTCTCATGTAGTTCCAAATCTCCGTTAAGGTTTCTGCTACAGGAGTCGCAACAGCAAGTGCTTGATCAGTTACTTTGTTTACCCAGATGATGTTGTCGTTGGAGACATCAATTGAATAGATAAGTGCTTGGGTTGCTGCGGACAGTTGTATTACTTTGGATTTGAGTCCTCTCATGTAAAAGTAAAGGGTACCGACAACTATCTCAGGGACCACTACATACGTGTCAACAGTAGTAAGTTTAGAACCAATCCAGGCTCTTAGCTTCGGTTTAACAAAATGTTCCATGTTTTTTCACTCCTTATTGGGGAATATCAGTGGAATATAATGCCTCCACTACGGCCGAGTGAACTTAAAAATGGCGTCACTCAAACCTAAAGGATTATTAGAGGGCTGCGTTTACTCCTGCAGCGACGACTTTTCCGTCAGACGAGATTGGGAACCATAGACAGTAGAATTTGATAGTTCCAGTATCGATTGCAGCTGTCTTGACTTCGTAGCCAATATCGACGTCCTGGATAATGGCATAAAGCAACGTTGTGAGCAATTTTGCTGTTGCGGGAGTTGCATCTGAGAGAAGCTCACCGACATCGATGGTAGTGGCTGTAGTTGTCAGGATGAATAGATCAGTGTCATCAGAGACACCACATTCGATAGTTGCAGTAGCGCCTGTTAGATCGACGGAGCAAACTCCAAAGATTGCAGCAATAACTGTTCCGGTAACAGTGAATAGCTCTTTTTTGGCAACAGCACCAGTAGTTGTAGTAAGGAATATTACTTCCTTTTCAACTATACGGAACTGTTGTTTCTTGAACACCTTTGCAATATCCATATATGTTGGTGTTGGCATTGCTATTCCTCCACTTAACAGACGTTCGCGATCTTGGCTATCAATCTACTAGTTGCATCAGTTGAACTGTATGGCTGTATCTTTGCTTTGAAGTATCTCGTGAAGAGAAACTCGTCGCCTACACCGAACTGTCTACGCTCTTCAGTTAGAGGAATGTTCATTCCGCCTTGTGGTTCAAAGCTGCCTATGATACCAGCATCGTCAGTATTTACGACTATGTAAGCATCGTCGCTTATGCCTGCTGCCTTGCCTGTAATAGCATCAGTGTATCTGGTTGGATATATGCCTAGTCCATAAACAGACTTGAAGTAGTCGAGAAGTTTCTGTTGAACGTTGCCTATGAGTCGTAGTTTCTTCAACTCACCATATACTGGTGCAGGAACAACCATGTTTATGTTTGCAATGTCTTCGAGGTTGACGTTACTGTTGGATAGAATGTTATTAATAGCGTTACCGACGTTCGAGTCTATGTCAACGTCTGCACCACCAGAATTCCACTCATCTCCGGCAGCAACAGTTACAGTATTGGTAGCATATGTACCAGCGATTATCATGTCGAGAATGTGGGAATCCATCTGAACTGCCATTGCCTCTGAAGCTCTCTTTAGACCCATCTGACGTTGGTAGTTCTCCAACTGCCTGGCCTTTGCTTCGTCCGTTATCAAGTAATGCACGTGGCATTTCTCAAGTGACACATTGAACGGTGTCCAAACGATCTTCTCTAGCTTACCCATTGCTCCTTCTGGTACTGGATACTCGCCTGTGAATTCTGACGGGAACTCAAATTTCACGTCAAGAACACCGAAGTTTCTAGTAGGTAGAAGCTTTGTTCCAACTGACAAGAGATCTGCTTTACGGTATATGACCTCACGCAGGATGTCACGCTGAATGACTATATCAGAAGTCATTCCACCCATCGCAATATCTTTCCAATCAACAAGTACCATAGTTTTTCTACTCCGGTAGTTTTAGATCGACAAGAACATATCCGGCTGTGTCCACGGCTAATGCAGATAGTGCAGTGCCTACGCGAATCAAGTTCTCAGACCAAACTATGTCGTTTGTTACTGTTTGCACTTGTCCTAATCCGCCGGTTTGAGCACATATAGTGCTACCAACGGCAACAACTACGTGCGTAGTTCCAAACTTCACCCATGCTTGGCCGTGTCGGACTATTCCAACTTCCTTATTCGCAGCAGCAACTAAGGTTACGGGATCCTTTGTGGACTTGTATGCAATACCTAGCACCTTAACAGCACCTAGGTGTTTCTTCACCCGGCCTGCAGTAGCGCCGATTTCTAGAATGTACCCATAGTCATCTAATGCGTCTTCACAAATCGCATACCACAGCTCGTCTGCCAATCTAGCTTGTGCTGACATACCTATTACTCCGCGAGGCTTAGGTCTACTAACGCGTAGCCAGCAGTGTTCAGTGCCAGTGCACTTAGTGCGGTACCGATTCGTAAGCAACGCTCGGCCCAGGTCATGTTATCAGTTACTGTCTGCAGCTGTCCTAATCCACCAGCCTTAGCGCATACCGAATCACCAACTGCTATTGCACCATGGGTAGCATCGAATTTGACCCAAGCTTGACCATGTCGGACAACAGCAACTTTTTTAGCTGCAGCTGCAACTAAAGTGATAGGGTCTTTGGTTGACTTATATGCTATACCCATAGCTTTGCCGGTACCGTCATGTAACTTGAGTTTGCCAGCTGTAGCACTCATTTCGAAGATATATCCGTAGTCGTCAAGAGCGTCGTCAACTTCGGCATACCAAAGTTCATCTGTCAATCTAGCTTGTGCGGACATCTTCTTAGATCTCCTTTACGATTGTAGCGATGTCGTCTTTGCCGAACATGCCTTTGGTTAGTTCTTTGCGATGAGCTAGAGCGGTGTCGGATGTTCCAAGATGCATTTTGGATTCGATTTCAGGTAGTGTTTCCTTGAAGTGCTTTACGGTTTCCATGTATGTATCGATGGCAGTAATTGCAGCTAAGGTATTATCCGCGAATGGGGCTAAGAATTTCTTCTCATCGAAAGTGGGGTCAACTTTCTTGACCTCAACGATGTGAGCAGCAAGAGTGACCTTGATCTCTTCTTTCTTGGCGTTCTCTAGAGCTTCTAGTCTGGACATAATGGGCTTCAGTTCACCGGGTATTTCAGGTGTCTCTCCTGGTTTCTCTGGCTCCTTCTCAGCATGCATCTTTGTCCATTCCTCAACGCCTTGCTTGAGAGTCTTGCCAGCCTTCATGCTCTGTTGAATGAACGCAACGTACTCTTTCATATCAGCAGACATCTCGGTATCTTTGTGCTTAGAGTCCCACTCACCTTTGCATGCGGCAGCGGATTTACCACCGGTCATACATGACTTCATGAAACCTGCGTAATCGTTAGCAAGATCCAGTTTCAGTGTCTTTGCGGCTTCCTCTAGTATTTGAAAAGTTTCGAGTTCGGTTGGTTTGTCATCTGTCATTTTTCTTTATTCTCCATTTACTGTTCTAAACTGTTGAGGTTTTTGACCTTAACAGTCTGTTCGAATATTACACACTTGTACTTTAAATATTTAGTGGTTGATGTGGTTATATGTTTAGCTGTTTATATTAGAGTTACTTTACCTCTTGTAAAATACCTTCTAACTATTTAGACTATCAGGATTCAACTTTCTGAACGTATGTACCCAACTCGTTTTGCAAGCAGGCGAGTCTACGAACGAGAACCCTCTAGCTTTGATAGAATGTGCAATATAGGTACCGTCACTATCCAATGAAGTCATAGAGCGGAGTTCAGGCGAAATGCCTACTGGTCTTCCTGATGCAATGTCTGCTTCGATTTCCTTGATTTCTTCCTGGTCGAACACATAACCGTCAATCCATGCTTGATCATTGATGATTGAGTAGCCGGTGGAAAATCCTACCACATCAACGTCGCGGTCTTTATGTCGAGACTTTATTCGTTGGAAGGGGAACGACGAAGCTCCTTCCAGAACCACAGCTCTATCGTATTTCATAGTATGACCATCAATGCCAGTCCATACTCCAGGCGCTAACGCTAATGCTTTGAAGTAGAGTAGATCGCCATTCCGTTTAAATGTAAAACTGTTTGGATCTGCAGCCATACATATCTGTACTTCTACTGCACTAGCTCCTTTTTCTAACTTTTGCTCCGTAAGTGTCCAGTTACCTTGAAGTTTGTTGCCAAGGAATTCAAACTTACGCGTGTCTTGCATCAATATAGTACCAGCATCTAGTTCTTTGCTCGTTAGCCTTGAGTATGGAGGTAATGTTATTGCTTCAATGATTGATGCTGTTTCTGAAATGAGAGGGTTATTATCAAATAGCTGTACTATATCGTGATCTTCACCCTTTATTGTTAGTTGGAAGTACGTCTTTTCGGGACCCCACTTAAATGGATTAGGCTGTATAGTTTGAAGTGTTAGTTGTTCTAACTTGAACTTAGCCTCAAGTTTTGGACCTTCACTCCATTTGATGCTAGCAACTCCGTTGATTGCACGTTGAGAGACTATATCGTCTCCATATTTTATGGTTTCGCCAGCGAGTACAAAAGTCTTGCTCTTCCACTTGTCAAAATCCTTGCCACAGAACCATGCATGACCCATCCCTTCCGCCCACATAACTTCTACAGTTGGAGGAGCATCACACATCATGCAATGATCGACTGAATACCGCTGTTCCAATATAGTGAGCAGCGCTTGGTCTAGCTTCAGGTTTTCGGGGTCTGTCAATCCTTCGACTCTAAGACCAGGAGCTTCTAACGAGTGGGCAAAGCTCATTAGAAGCTCCTCGGCGGCACATGTGGAAATTGTCAGTGTTTCCAGTTTCACCCATTGGTCTCCAGCTTTCTTATACTTTCTCTTGATCTGCGCCCACGCAGCCATACGGGCTTGGTTATCATCGTGGTTCTTTGCGTAGACCGCGTTAAAGACTCTTATGCCCAAAGATTGTGCTCCTTTAGGCAGATTTTTGAGCCAGTTTGGCGGACTGTCTTTCGTATAGGGCATTTAAATCACCTTTGAGTTGTTCTCTTTTTTTCAGAAGGATAATCGGGCCATACTGTATTACGCGTCTTTTCAGTAGCAATAATAGTGTCCTCGATACTACTGGTGCCAGGAGCAGTGTTATCTACTGGCTCCATTTCATCAATTTCAGCTTTCTGGTCCTCACTTAATGAAGGCAATCCCCACTCTGCTCTTATTTCCGTCCGAGTGAAACACCGAGACTGCCTCATTATTGCAACTTGACGCATAATCTCTGTTTTGTCCTTCTCCAATATCAACCTGAGCCTGATATTCAAGTTATTCAAAACTTCATCGTACCGTCTACCAAACTTCACCTGTATACTCTTTCTAAGTACCCCTTCTAGTTGTGTTTTGATGATATCTGCAACTGATAATGCCTGCAAGATAGCAAACGAACCACTCATTAACGCACTCGCATACGAAGTGTTACGTGAGACCGGTGGTAATCCCATAGCATTGGAAATGGCGTCGTTGATTTGTGCGATTTTCTGATTTGGTTGTTGGTAATTGGTAGACCTCGGTTCCACATATTCAATTTCAGTATTCCTATCCGTCACCATACCAACGTCTACTTGCCTACCTTGAATTCCCTGAGCATAAGTATCAGCCGCTGTTTGTGCAGCTGCTAACGCCTGTCTTTCACGTTCCTCTCTAGTGCCTTGATATTTCTCAGGCGAAAACTGCGACAAATCAATCTTATGCCACTCCCTAGGTACATTTCTATGTGACCATAAGATGTCGTTAATCATGGTATTGACTTTCCACTCTAACGAAGAAAGTAGAGTTCGAGTTGGAGGCTTTGACCATACGCCATAAGTCTTTCTGCCCATAATGTCTACTAAGTACGTTGATTTAGCGTTTAGTGAACACTTGACACATGCAGTAGCATCATATATTTGTTGTTGTGAGGAGTCTTGTTCATTGGAAACGTAGAAGTTAGGATTGAATATCTCGGCACTATAGTTTCCTATTTGGTCTTTTGTTTCAACAGCAGTTAACTGGAATCGAGGCAGAGTTTCGATTTTCGTCACTCCGTTAGCCACATCCCAAACCATGTGCTTAACGACATCACCATATTTCATGAGGTCGAATGCAGTGGAAAAGAATTCACCTTTGAAGTCTAGCTTGTACGCCATTCTCTTAGCTTCGTCCAGAAGTTCCACTTCATTATCATCCAACTGCCTACCAGCCTCAATAGAGATGTCCGAAAACGCCTGTCTACTCATGTGTGCAATTCTGGATAGGTAACCGTATAAATCAGCATCAATGTCTATCATTGCATCGTATATTCGGTAGAAGTTCCCTTGCTTTGCTTCGGAAAAGAAAGAATATGGCCAGTTCAACGTCTGCACTATAGGTGGTTGCGATTGGGGAGTAGAGTCGCGAATTGCGCTTAGTTTGGCAGTTATCTTTTTCAGGAAACTCATTTTACATTCCTCTTATTGTTGGTGCTAAAATTTTCCGATAATACATAGGATGAAAAGGAATAGGCTCAACTGGTTTGCCTTTAAGTTCCCATACCAACTGTGCTAGTGCATCAGCGAGATCTTTAGCTCCTTTCCTAGGATGATCCACCTTTTGGCCCCTGTAAATTTCTAAATTCGTCAACTCATCCTTTAGTGCTTCGTGCTCATAACAGTCAACTTCATGGAGCCGCCAGGCCTCCTTAAGACGTTCGTGTTGCTGGAGTTTTACTACGTTGAATTCCACTTGAACTCCTGATTCTCGTATTTCAGCAATCGTTTCAGGGTAGTCCCAACGGTCTACAATGAACTTGCTGATGTCGAAGCGTTTCTTTAAGGTTCCGATGAAGTACTTAACTTCTGTGGGGTCAACTTCAAGTTTTGGAGCGATCTTATGTAGCAGGTCTATGAATATGCGGCCGTCTTCAGTCAAATGACCTAACGCCAGACCAAAAGACTCAAATTTGGATGCCGGATCGCCTGTTAACACATAATCAAAACTCCTACTGCCCATCAACCAGTCCGCTATCTCGCCGTTTACTAGTACTGGATTCATTCTTTTCTTATTGAACTCGATTATCGAAACATCTGTATAATACTTTTCGATAGCACGGGAAGGTTGAGCCCCGTAATCTCGCCAAGCTGCGTCAGGATCCTGTGCAAAGTCGTCCTGCAGCATTGCTTCAGTGATGTTAGGATTCATGTCCCAAGTCGCGTATTTGTATCCAAGCATAGTTTCGATACGTTTGGATTGTTCGTAAAGTTGATCTATGATGTCGCCTGAGTAGAGTGTTGAGGAAATAGCGACTCGTCTAGCTTTCAGCGCGGGTACCTTCTTGGTGCCACGACCAAGACCATGAAACACCGCCCAACCACTACGTCCACCTTTAGTATCCTGAAATCTACCTAACTCATCAAATAAAGCAGCTTTAACTGCCCTTCCAACCAATGAGGCACTATTTGACCCACCACACTTTATCGTTACGTGCTTTTGTGGGAAACTGAACTCATTATATCTTTCATCTGGATGTAACCATTGGAAGTATGGCGAGTTCTCTATCTTCCCTTTCTCTTGCGCGTATATGGTGTCGTGAGCTTGGTCATCGGAAGTAGCTACGTTAAGGACGAAAAATTCCGTACCCGAACCCGCACCGTAAAAGTGTACAGGGTCGTCAAGTGACAAGAGTTCGAATGCCTGCTGGAGTCCGATGCAGGAAGTGAGGAATGTTTTGCCTGAATTCATTCCAGCCTCTATTATCAAATCGTTATACTGTTGGACGTGAGCTTTAGTGAACTCTTCCATCTTATCGGTACGCAAAGCATCCTCACGTAACCCTATCCATTCATCAATTGACATGGCTTTTGGGACTCCCCAGATAAATCGTCTGATGACGTCTTTTTCGAGAGGCCACATCTCCTGTCCCAAGAAGTACTTGTCCTCACAGAAAAATATAGGATCAAACCTAGCCTGCAGCATCTTATGCATTTGCTCTTCGGGAGCTAGGTCTTCCCAGTTTTTCATGCAGCAACTATCTCCTGCATTTCAATAATTCTAGTATCCTGCAACTCCTTCAGCTTTGCCATTAATCGAGATTGGCAGTGTGGGCATAGGACTCCGTTAACTAACTCAACTAACTTTGTGTATCTTATGTTGAGTTGATTTATTTGAATTGTAGGTGAATTCGTAAGTGAACCCTCGAGCCTACAGAGGAATTCGGCAGTTTGTCGGGCCTCCGACGCGATTGCCCTAATTCTTCCTTCAACAGCCTCTTCTATTGGGAACTCCAGAAGGGCCTCACAGCGAGTTAATAACTTACCAAAAATATCCTTCATGCGCCCAACTTGCGTAGAGACGTCTACTACTACTTTCTCAACAGCCGGCGAAACCCTTTCTGCAAGTGGTCGCTGGACATCACGTGTAAAATGAATGGAATAGTACGCACTTGAACACCCCAATCGTTTAGCGGCTTCCTCTTGGTTTATCTTTTTCGCAAAGAACAAGAGGTCCACCTCTCTGACGTCAGCGTGTGCACAACATTTACAGGAACGTCTGTTAAGGCGATAGTTGAGGGTTTCCATATTTCATTAATGTGAGTGGTAAACTATTTAAAATGTGTGGTTTAGGTGTTTATTCGGGGAGTATTAGGGGTACTTGTAGGAAACGGTTCCACGGTTAAACGGTTAATGAAATTTATATATGTAGTACAACCGTTTATCCGTTTTTTCTGAAATTTTTTGCCCAAAAATTCTATAGTACCCCAGCACTGCAACATAGGTCAACGCAAGTCCGTAACCAATACTTCCTAACTTTACTCTGGGAATTCCGCAGAGTAAATTCTCGTAGAGATGACATATTCCGTCATTTTTATATATTAAATATTAAGATTCCTTACTTAAGTATTACGACTTAAGATTACGGAGTTTATATTAAATATTACGACTTATGACGTAAGACTTGAGTATTAAGATAAAGGACTGTATATTAAATATTAAGACTTAAGTATTGTTAATTAAGTCTTAAGATTACGGAAGTAATATTGTATAGTAAGTAATAGGAGTTAGGAAAGTATATAAATAAATTAATATTGAATAGTAAGTATTAAGATATAAAAGTTTAAATGGAAATGTAAATTTTAATATTATAAAAAGTTTAAAATTAAGGAAAGTTTAAATGTAAATGTAGAAAAGATTTATATATAAGTTTGTATATTATATAATTAAGGAAAGTGAAAAAAAATGAAAATAAGTGAAAAAGTTTGGGAAAGTGGAAAAAGTTTGAATGGAAATGAGAAAAAGGAAAAAATATTGGAGGTTTTGGTAAAGGAAGGAATATGTGATATTGAGGAGATAAGGAAAGTAGGAAAAGAAAAGTGGATATGGGGAAGTTTGAAAAGTTTGGAAGAAGAAGGATTAGTGGAAAGTAGAAAAGTAGGAAAGAAGAAGTTTTATAGGATAAAGGGGGTGGAAAATTGAAATTTGAGAATTGGAGTGATAAGAGAATAAAAGAGGAAAATAGGAAAAGAGAAGGAATAAAGGAGGGTATGAAAATGAAAAGTTGGAAAGAAGTAAAAGAAGAATGTAAGGAAAATGGAGTAGATATGAATAGGTTGAATTGGGTAGATAAAAGAAAAGGAGGAAGAAGAAGGAAAGTTGTAGGAATAGGAGGAAGTGAGAAAGAAAAAGAGATAATGGAAAGAAATGGATTTAGGAAATATAAAAGTGTGGAAGTAGGAATGAGTAGAGGATATGGATATTGGTGTTGGGTAAGGTTTGAAAAGGAGGTGGAAAAATGAGTTATAAAAGTTGGGGAGGAAGAAAAATAGTTAGGAGAAAAGATGTGAAAGGAAAATGTGGAGTTTGTGGAAAAGAGGAAGTGGAAATGATAGAATTGGAAAGGAAAGAAGGAGAAAGTGAGGAAATAGGATTAGTGATGGAAGTTTGTAAGAGTTGTAAGTATGTAATAGATTGGGGATTAGGAAAAGAGGATTGGTAGAAGGATATTAAGTAAGAAAGTTTTTTTTTTGTAAGTTTGGATTTTGGAAATTTAGTATCGTAAATCGTACGACTTAAGTCTTACTTCTTAATACTTCATACAACTCACCTCACCCTCCCCAAATCTTAAGACTTAAGACTTCAGAAAGTGTCGTAAGTCTTAAGACTCAAGTCTTAATATACATCTTTCCAAAGTTCCTCTCTGTTTCCATTATAACGGAAAGTTCCAATAATATATAAATACTTTCCCTTGGTATCGTAAGTCTTACGACACGGAAGTTTACACTTTTATATAAACTTTTAAATGTTTAGGAGTAAGGAAAGTTAAAAAGTTTACACTTTTATGTTGACAAAATTTATATACTAGAAAGTATATATTATAAGTGGAAATAAAAGGAGGTGAAAAGGAATGCAAATAAATGCGGAAGAATGGGAAGCGGGAACTGCAGTTTCGGCAAGCGAAAATAAGGAAGCAATTCTGAAAGCGTTTGCAAAAGTGAAGGGCAAAGGAATGGATATGAAGGAAATTGGAAAGCTAAGCGGACTAAAGTGGCCATATGGAGCAGTAAAGGCTTTAGTGGAAGATGGAAAGCTGGAACGCAAGCAGTTCGGAAAGAAGTTTGGGTATAGGATGGTAGAAGTTAAGGAGGAATAAACCTCCTAACTTTCCATCCTCCAAACTCCAACCTTTGTTTGAAATCCAACCGTGCAAAGTCGGAATTGTAGAACTTTGGCGGCGATGGGGTGAGCCCAACCATATGGCTGCCGGTAGTGTGGGAACCCGGGGCATGTCGTAAATCCTAAGACTCAAGTCTTACTACTTAAGTCTTAAGGTACTCATCTGAACTCCTAAGACTCAAGTAACATACCTTACGATTACAATTTGCGTACGACCTAGATCCTGTATGACGGGCTTCCAAAAACGTTTCCAACATAAAAACGGTGATACTACTATATGTTTTTTTATGAGCCGTTTAAACGGTTAACCGTTGCATCTGAACACCTAAGACTCAATACACTATCCTTCCGTTCTTCCCGTATAGTAGAGGACTTAGTACTTTCCCATATTTCCACTCTTTCCCATATATAAATAAAGTTTACTTGAGAATGTAAACGTCTTGTGGTGAGATAGGCATATATTTCTAGGCTCGTAAACATATGGGGTTTACATAAAGATGTAAACTTCCTTATGTGGCTGAGGCGCATCTTCTTACTTTTAATATGGAGGTTTAATTGAATATGTAAATTTACATTTTTATGTAAACTTTTAATATGGTCATGTTTTAGGCTTCATCGTAGGTTTACAGCATCGTGTAGACAAAGTTTATATATTTGAAAATTAATTTTACTTTGTACTTAAGGGACTCAAAATGGAAATAAAAAATAAGCTTCCAGAAATGGAAAAGCAACTTCCAGAACACCTTCAAATTCTAGAACTAAAGGATTGCGTATTCACGTACGATGAAGTAACAAAGAGAGGTTTGCAAAATGCATTCCAACTTTATTGTAGACAGAGGTTGATAGTGGAGTACAGCAAGGTGATTAGACAAAGGGTTAAGGTTAGGGGCGTCGGAATTGCTAAGTTCAAGCAGAAGTATAATGTTCCAAAAGGTACTGCACTTTATACTTTTGTTCGGGACCACGAGACAAAGGAGTATAAGGAATTGGAAAGGCTTTGGGTGAAGAGAATAGCGTGGATACAAATGGTTGATAGGGTGAATTGTGATAGGGTTGATAGGGTTGTGGAGGATTCACAAAGGGCAACCGAGAGGCACAAAACGAAGAGTATCGATAAGCAGATTGTGGAGGAGGTTGAGTGGTTGAAAGGTGCTAAAGTGCAACCAAGAACAAAAGGACCATTCATATGTAAAGAATGCGGAGGTACAACTTATCGGGTTAATAAAGGACAGCAAGCGTGCACTAGTTGTGGAGTCGGCTTTAATACACAAAGTGCAGGTCCTGGTCCGAGGGTAATAAAGAGACCAAAAAGGAAATTCAAAAGAGTGGAGTACATTAACGGAGATGTGAAAGTGTTGAGTAAGGAGGGGCAACTAACGAATGGTGTAATGGAAGTTTATGGTCACGAAGGGTGGATGAGTGGCAAGGGGGTGATGTAAATGGTAACTGAGGAAGAAATGATAGACCAGATAGTCATTGCGGAAAGCAAAGAGGAGTTTGATGAGTCAGTTCATATACTTGAAAAGATAGCAAAGGTATATGGATACACATGTGAGATGACGGATGATGGGAACTGGATACTTTCAAATCTAGGAACAGAAACCAAAATAGAAGTACTGTTCGATTCTAGTAGAGGAGGAGACGTTCCAATGTGGTTGACGGTTAACGATAAGACAACTACTGAGCTTGTGGATCCAGACGCTCCTAGAAAGATAGTTGAGAAGTGCATAGCGTTCATGAAGGAACATAAGGACTCCCCTTCGAGTCGTTGAAAAGTACGACGAGACCTTTTTGGTAGGGAGCACTAGAATGGAGGTGATATGATGCCAATAATTGATGAAGAGGAATGGGAAAGTGGAACTGCTTCTACTTCTGGCGCCACTGAATCAATACTGGAAGCGTTCAAGAACTTAGGAGCAAACAAGGGCATGGACATGGCGGAAGTCAAGAAGATCACTGGACTCAAATGGATCTTTGGTCCCATGAAGCAGCTGGTTGAGGCCGGCAAGTTGGAGCGCAAGAAATTCGGCAAGCGGTTCGCGTATAGGCTTGTAGCCCAAGAGTAGGCTACAGTTTTTTTTTGTTCGATTAGTACAGAGTAGTAATTTGGTTAACAATTACATTATTTGGATAGATTTGAGTTTAAATCGGAATTTGTAAGAAGTTTTTTGTAAACTAATAAACTCGGGATGCGGAGGTGATAAAATGCCGATAAGTGCAGAAAGGGAAGGAGTAGATGTTAAGAAAGCATTTCCGCCAGGGTACACAGAATACCGGAAGCTCCATAGCAAAGTAATGGTAGTCGCGAAGGTCGGGTACAACAATGACTGGGCTGCTTATTGTGGTCCGGTTGCAGGAATCAAATCTGAAGACGAGTGGCAGGATGTAGCAGATAACGGCGATAAAATCCCTAAAGGGATAGCTGAATTAATGTTTAGACACCTGGCCAAAATATACACATATAGGGAATAGGGATCATGCGAAATGTGCAAGAAAATACACAAAGGAGTATGTGCCAATTTAGGTTCAAAGTTACCTCTTTGTGAGCAGTGGAGGAGGTGAGAACGTGATAGAAGAAAAGAAAGTAGACGAAGAAGAAGACGAAGATTGGGATGATGAAGAAGAGTAAGCCCCTAGAGTCTTTGCAAATTAAGACGAAGCGAACTTTTTTCTCGTAGGGTGACATAAGTAACGGAGGTGGAAATGTATGGATATACAGGTAAAGGAATCAAAGAACGTAACGACTCTCATCTTCTATACCACTTCAGATCGACTGGCAAATGCCAAGGCCGCTATCGAAGAGATGAAGCCAATTCTTGAGAAGCACGGGTTCATAGTTGAGAACGTTCGAGAGAGTCTAACGAAAAGACCTTAGTAGTGAGTTCCCTTACAATGTAAGGAGGTGAAAAGTATGGAACCTAAATGTATACATGTTCTTGATGGAATAGTGGAATGGACTGGTTGTCTCACTGGTTACCAACACTGCAGCATTTGCAGTAAGCAAGTGCCATTTGTTGTACCAGAAGTACGCTGTAAAAGAAAGGCCAAACACTGCGGATACCGGCTACCGGATGGAGTATGTGTTCCAATTTCCAGGTACGATTACTTGTTTGAGTGCTCGAAGAAGTGATGGGGAGGTGAAGTAGATGGCAGTTAAACTGAAGTGTACGCAGTTCATTGAACAGCATTTGAAGGCTTATCTTAAGGATGGAGATTTGTTCAAACTGTTGAAGAATATGCTGGCAGATGCTAGGAACTACGGTACAGACACACATCATTATGCACTTATCAAGGAACTCGAGCGTATATGTATTGAACAGGGAGTGAGTCGGTGAATGCTTTGGAACTGCGTTAAAGCAATGTTAGGCCTTAGAGTCAACGTTCATCTGGCCGACGGTTCGGTTGTTGTGAACGTAAGAGTAAACAAGTTGGACCGAGACTTCTACGGTAAGCCAATAGTGCAGGTAGATTCCAGGTTTATTCTTCTCAGTAGCATAGCTCATATGGACAAACTTTCAGAGGTGATGTTAGGTGAAGACTGAAAAAGTTGTTACCATGGTTTGTCCTAGTTGCAAAGCTGAGTTTGAACCGGAGCCAATCATTATGATTCAGAAAGATGGCAGTACACGCATGGAACTTCATTTGAAGAAAACCTGCAAATACTGTGGCAAAGGATTAGTTCGGAGAGTTGAAAAACATGCCGTGGATAAGGGACCGGGAGCTGCACCCTGAGTGGGAACAGCGGTACCAGGAACCAGCTAGAGTGATGTTAATGCTCTGTGGACCAAAGATATTCATAAATGCCGAGAGAAAGGACACACAGATCGAGATTTGGTTGAGTTGGATAAAAATGGGGGTTGCAGGGTAAGGAGGTGATTACATTGCCGTTTAGTTGTAAGAAACCAGCATGTTTGGAACAAGTGCTAG
>Ga0315279_10000633_pt1 | contig 66826 bp, 68 predicted proteins | sample YL17G06_20_MG_FD_203694 | JGI IMG/M metagenome (GOLD analysis project Ga0315279, IMG submission 203694) | Sediment microbial communities from Yellowstone Lake, YNP, Wyoming, USA - YL17G06_20 | ecosystem: Environmental > Aquatic > Freshwater > Lake > Sediment | place: USA: Wyoming | collected...
AACGTTGGAGAGAAGTCTGTCCAAAGCCCACGCAGGATACCATAAACCTTCAGAGATAAAGAATTTGCTAGAAGCCAGCGGTTTTCAGATTTCTAGGATAAAGACCGTTGCTTACAGAAGATCATACCGTGCATTGATCGAGGATAAGGGAGAATACTTCGGTGTGGCGCCTAGAGCACTTCGCGCATTAGTACAAGGAGCCGCTGTCACGGCGAGGGAACAGTACAAACTGGATAGTGTCACGATGACCTTATACTACGTCATAATCATTGCCAAAAAAGAAAACGAATCCCAGTGATATTATGGCTAAACAATCAATCGGTATCAAAGTTCCGAAAATCCAAGGCGAAAAAACCATAGTCCTCGCGAACAAGCTGCAGATCGTTGACAGAGAACTGGAAATTCAAAGAGACGAAGACTCGATCTACGTACCCCTCAATCGTCAACCATCAGAAGATGAACGTAAAGCATTCAAAAAACAAGTCCGAAACTGCGAAATTTCAACCTACCTTTTCACAGAGAGAAAGAAATTGGAAGCATCATTCGTTGATTTGTTTGAGGATAAGCTTCCTCCATATTTGCTTGCCAGTTTACCGCATTCGGCAGATATTGTTGGCGACATAGCAATAATTGAGATCTCATCCGAACTTGAAGCCTATGGAGGTGTCATCGGCGAAGCTTTCCTGGAAGCAAACAAAAATGTAAAGACGGTGCTAGCAAAGGCAGGCGCTGTAAGCGGAGCATACCGTCTGAGACGATTCAAGGTCATTGCAGGTGAAAACAAAACCGAGACAATCCACAAGGAACACGGCTGTAAATATGACGTAGATGTTAGTAAGGTATACTTTTCTCCACGACTCTCATACGAGCACAACAGAGTTGCTTCTCTTGTGCAAGAAAACGAAACAGTTGCCGATTTATTCGCCGGAGTGGGACCTTTCGCTGTGCTCATTGCTAAAAAACATGAGAATGTCAAGGTTTACGCTGTGGACGTGAATCCAGATGCTATCGAGTTTTTGAAGAGAAACATTAGGCTCAACAGAGTGGAAAATAGGGTTTATTCGATTCTGGGCGATGCGAGACAAGTTGTTGGGGAAAGACTTTCTGGAGTTGCGGATCGCGTGATCATGAATCTGCCAGAAAAAGCCATAGAGTTTGTTGACACGGCTTGCGATGCGCTGAAACCAGTAGGCGGCATAGTACATTTCTACGGGTTCATCAACGCATTCAGCTCGATTGAAAACTTGCGAAGCTGTTTTACAGAAGCTGTCAAAAAGAGTGGAAGAAGAGTGGAAAGAATCATGTCTTCCAAGTATGTCCGTGCCACAGCCCCATACGAATGGCAAATCGTTCTTGAGGCGACAATACATTAAATCTTGACAGTTAGCGTAAGTTTCACCGGTTGTGCTGGATTTCTCAGTTTCTCAGCAAGACTTCGTGACAGATCACACGCAGCCTTGTCTGCATGAATTCCCAATGTTCTATTGCAAATGTAGCCACTTCTTCTTATTACTATATCTGTAGGATGAGACAAAATCGATTTCGGACTCCCAACAGCATTGACCGTTTCAACCATCCCGCCAGCTTCGATCAGAACTACTAGCTTCGCTTTTTCCACGCGGAGGCACTGTTTGAACTTGGAGCTTAAATCGGCTAGCGCCTTGTCCGCTGACACGGCAATAATGCAGTTGCCCATTTTTGACAAGTGTTTTTCTTTTGTGATTTCAAGCGTCGTTTTATGAGTGGCTTGGATGTTCTCGTGTCCATAAGCCCAAATAATCTCCTTCACTTCCATAGTGGCCACGTTTATTCCAGAATCTCTATTGAATCAACTTTCCCATCACTATCCAAATCAAACCCTTGTATGACCGTAGCAAATGTGTCTTCGCCATGATAGTTCTTCAGGGTTTTCTTCCAAAAATTCGTTAATGCAAGTACACATGCTTTTGTGCCCACCGCCTTGTTTCCTGCCAAAACTATGACACGTTTGGTTTTATCCCATGGGTTCACGATCTTCGCTATTAATCCCGCAGTGTCAGCCGTATAAACCCGTGAAGTTCTCTTCGAGACTAAACCTCCCAGCAAAAAACCTTGTTCTGAAGCCTGCATATTGAACCTTATCGGCAGGTTCTCATTCACTTCTTGTGTCAAGGCGTTCGTTCCTGGCCCCCCTACTAGTATGAGGTCATTCTTCTCTTCCTTCTCAGCTTTCACGTCAACATCAAGTTTTATCGCAAACTCGTCTGGCATCTTAACAAACTGTCCAAGAAAGAACGTCAGATAGGAGGCGTAGTGGCCGTCTCTTGCGCTCGTCTTGAATGGTCCATGCGGAGTTGGACTGCCCACAACTATCTTTCCTTCGAACGTTCCATCTTTTTTGCTGAATTCTTTGAAGAATTTCTGGATTTGCTCATCCATCGTCAGCAACGAGAGCTTTCTTATCGGCTTGTACTCTTGCGGAAGCTCAATCCCAAACGCCGACGAAACTGGCTTATAGTACTTTGCTATTGCCCCTTTCTTTTCCTCTTTTCTGACGACAGCTATGGCTCCTGCTTTCGCCAGTTTCCTTATGTGATAGTACACTTTCTGTTCGTGTATTTCCATTCTTTTGGTTATTTCCAGCGGGTACATTTCCTCCTCAGAAAGCATGACTAGAATCTTCCAACTCAGCTTGTTCAGAATCATCTTCAGTTTCTGTGGATCTTTGGTTATTGCGATCTCCTTGACTTTCTGTTCTCTGTCTTCCTCGTGCAAAAGCAGTTTCTTGTCCATATTCACTCATAAAGCCTCGTCCATTATAAAAATTTTTATTATGGTGAACGAACAGATCGAAGAAGAGCCAGAAACAAGCACCACTGCGAAAATTCTTTTAAGACTTCGCATAAAACTGCAACAGTTCTAGGCTAAATAGCATTGCATGATGGATAACGTTTTCAAAACTTTTTTAGAATTAAAATTTTAGTTCTAGAAATGCTTATTAGCGCCAAAGAAGCTTTACAGAGCTTACTTAAACAGAAAAAGGTTGAGACTCTGGAATGTGCGGTATATTCGGTTGCATTCTGAAGGAAGGAAACGCTGCACCCGTGATACATGCAGCATTGAAACGACTTGAATATCGAGGCTACGACTCAGTCGGCGAAGCCACACTGTACGAAGGTAAACTTTTCATCAAAAAGGATCAGGGAAAAATCGATGAAGTTCACAAAGCCCGCAACTTGGATGATCTGCCTGGAAATATCGGCATCGGTCACACAAGATGGGCGACACACGGCGCACCGCTGGAGGTCAACGCACATCCACATGTTGATTGCCGTGGGCAAATCGCCGTCATCCACAACGGTATCATCGAGAACTTCACTGAACTAAAACAGGAATTGGAAAATCGCGGCCACACTTTCAAATCAAAAACTGACACAGAAGTGATCGCTCATCTCATAGAAAGAGCTTTCGAGACTAACCCCTCTTTGAGCTTGGCTGACGCTGTTCTCGAAACAGTGAAGAGACTCGACGGCTCGTATGCAATCGCTGTGATATCCACAAAAGAACCTAACAAGATTATCTGCGCTAGGCATGAAAGCCCATTAGTCGTCGGAGTGAACGAAAAAGCGATATACTTTGCATCAGACATCCCAGCTTTTCTGCCCCTCACCAATAAGGCAATCATGGTCGAAGACGGAGAACTCGTTACACTCTCGTCAGAGGGCTACGAGATCAAGAAAATCTCCGATTCAAAAGTAATCAGCAGAGAGTCGAAGCTCATTGATTGGGCACCCGAAATGGCTGTCAAACAGGGCTATCCGCATTTCATGATAAAGGAGATTCATGAACAGCCTGACACTCTGCGCAACACACTTCGACTGCAAGAGCATTACCTAGACTTGATGGCAACATTCCTCGACCGCGCACGCGAAGTTTTCCTAGTAGCATGCGGAACATCCTACCATGCTTGTCTGGCCTCGTCTTACATGTTTTCAAAGCTTGCTTTCCTTGCTACATACCCGGTGATAGCCTCAGAATTCGTTGAGCAACACGGTAAGTCAGTCAATATTGACAGCACAATTCTGACCGTCAGTCAATCAGGTGAAACAGCAGATACATTGGCCGCCGTGAATGCTGCTCGCCAAAGAGCCGCGACCGTACTTGGACTAACAAATGTCATCGGCTCAACATTGACCAGAGTCTCACGAGTCTACGTTGGCCAGCAATCTGGTCCAGAAATAGGCGTTGCAGCAACCAAAACGTTCACATCTCAACTCTCAGTGCTAGCTCAACTGGCTCTCAGACTTGCAAAGAAAAGAGGCAAAGTCTCACAAGACGAAATGGACTTCATAGAGGAAAAAATGAAACTGTTGCCAGCCACTGTTGAAACCATAATCCTGACACAAGAGGAAAAAGTGAAACAGATTGCGAAGAAGTACAAGGATGCAAAAGTGTTCTTCTTCCTCGGACGTGGAATAAGCACTGCCACGGCCTACGAAGGCAGACTCAAACTCATGGAAATCGCCTATGTGCCAGCCATAGCCTTCCCAGCAGGCGAAAGCAAACATGGACCAATAAGCCTTGTCGAGCCAGGCTTCCCAGTGGTCTTCATATGTGCGAAGGATGATACACACAAGACATTGATTGGCAATATAATGGAGATGAAAGCCAGAGGAGCCTCAATAATCGCAATTATCGAAGAAGGCGACGAAGAAATCAAAAACTTAGCTGACGACTATATCGAGGTGCCGAAGGATATCCCGGAAATTCTATCACCAATATCATACGTTACACCATTACAGCTTTTCGCTTACTACATGGCTATCGAGCGAGGTCACAACCCAGATACGCCCAGAAACTTGGCAAAATCAGTCACAGTCAAATAGCCTCATTCTTATTCTGCATCCTTCTTTCAAATGCAAATACGTTAAAAGCCTACTCTGCAACTATTCTTTTAGGATCTCTATATGGAAAAGGGCAGTTGGGAGAAACTCGTTGACAACTTGGTGAGAGAGGGCATTCTGCGCTCGCCAAAGGTCATAAACGCAATGCGTGCGTTATCACGCGCCAATTTTCTACCAGAGAACATGCAACCTTATGCTTCCGACGACACACCGCTCCCAATCGGTTTTGGGCAAACAGTCTCAGCGCCTCACATGGTTTCAATAATGAATGAAGCCCTGCAGCTGGAAATAGGCCACAACGTATTAGAAGTCGGAGCAGGCTCAGGATGGCATGCCGCGACAATAGCGGAGATTATTGCGCCTCATGATGCACCTAGAAGCAACTGGGGGCATGTGTACACCGTTGAAGTAGTACAGGGTCTAGCTGATTTTGCACGCAAAACCATCATGAAAGCTGGGTACGGCGATCGCATAACGATTGTGAGTGGGGATGGTTCTATGGGGTATGCGGAAAAAGCGCCTTACGACAGAGTTCTCGTAACTGCAGCTGCTCCAAGTATTCCTGAACCGCTACTTGAACAGTTGAAGCCTGGCGGAATCATGTTGATTCCAGTTGGGAGCGCATCTCTGTTTCAGAATCTCATTAAAATCAGTAAGGGAAGTAACGGAAAGATCAAGGAAGAGAACTTGGGTGGAGTTGCGTTTGTCCCCTTAACTGGGCGTTATGGCCATCAATTCTAGAGCTATTCTATTGCGAGTTTTTGTTTGTAGGCTTCTATGTCTAGGAATCCGTGTCCGCTTATGTTCATGCATATGACCTTTTCTTCTTTAGCTTTTTCAGCCTTCAATGCCTCGTCTATTCCAGCTCGGACCGCGTAGCTTGATTCTGGCGCTATGAGCCATCCTTCGGTTTGAATGAAAGTTCTCGCAGCTTCAAAGATTGCTTTTTCATCTTTAGGATAGGCTACGGCTCTAAGGAGCTTGTGATATTTGAGAGCGCTCATCAGAGGTGCTGCTGCATGATAACGCAAGCCATCCGCCTTTATTGGCGACATTTCCGTCTTATGCCCAAGCGTGTACATCTTAAGCAGAGGCGTGTGCTCGGCGACATCTCCGAAGTCGTAGCGGTATTCGCCTTCAACCAAGTTGGGTGCTACCTCTGACTGAGAGGCCAAAAACTCACACTTCCGCTTCTTCTGAAGAACCTCACCGGCAAAAGGCAACACTATTCCACCGAAGTTTGAGCCACCGCCCAAACAGCCCGTAATCAAGTCCGGTGAATCGTCAACAAGTTCAAACTGTTTTATAGTTTCCAGACCGATGATTGACTGGTGTATGAGGACATGATTGAGAACTGAACCCAGACAATAGACGCTTCCATCATGCTCTTCAGCGTACTCTAAGCCTTCTGAAACAGCTAGGCCTAAAGATCCCGGATGATTTGAGTTCTGGGCCAAGAGCTTTCGTCCGATCTTCGTTTCCTTACTGGGAGAAGCATGTACTTTTGCGCCCAGAAGCTTCATCAGTGTCCGTCTGTCTGTCTTCCAATTGTATACATTTCGTACCCAAAAAACCACACAGTCAAGCCCCATTAACGAAGCTGCATAAGATAAGGCGCTGCCCCATTGTCCTGCTCCTGTTTCGGTGATTAGGGTTTTTTTTCCTTCCTTAGCTGCATAATAAGCCTGTGCCAATGCAGTGTTGACCTTGTGTGAACCGGTGGGCGACAAGTCTTCACGTTTGTAATAAAGCCGCACCTTCTTCAACCCCAAACGTTTTTCCAACCTTCTGGCGCGATAGAGGGGGCGAGGGCGTCCGGCTTGAATGTACAATTCTCTTATTTCGTCGGGGATCGGAATCCACGGGTCAGTTGACATTTCCTGTTTTAGGCATTCATGCACCATTGTTCTTCCAAGAAATTCCATTCTGGAAGGGCCTGTCTCAGGTTCTTTAGGTGGAGGTAAAGGTTCTGGCAAGTATGGGATGATGTTAAACCATTTAGTGGGCAACTCGTCAGGTGGGAGTGAAATCTGGTTTGTTTCCAAACTGTGTCACCGTTTTAGAGCCATGTAATATGTGGAGACAGAAATTAAAGATTTCCATTCTTGGAACTAGCCGAACCATTTCTCCAGAGTAGTCTTTCCTTTGAGTTTCTTAGTTCCTTCTTGCATTCTCTCCATGGCTTTTCTAACGCGATCTTCCGAGAAGTCTCGTTCTCTGCAGATGAAGTTCACTACGCCTTCGACATCTGGTTCTTTCCATTCTACTCGATAATCGTCTGTGACCTTCGGATTCAGAAATATCTCCCTGATTCTTTGAGGTTCAGCCGGAAACTCCGCATTTTTCAAATATGGCAACGCATTCTCAAGTGTTGCATGCTCTTTTATCAATTTTAAGGCAGTTTTCGGTCCTAAGCCTTCTATACCGTCCGGATTGAAGTCCGTTCCAATCAAAATTCCTACGTCAACTAATTGCTCATAGGTTATCCCACACTCTTTCAAAACCTGATCCAGCTCAACTATTTCAGGCACGACTTCAATGGTTATGTTTTTGCTCGGCAGTCTTCTCCTTCCAGAAATCGTCACGTTTCTCACAAGCTTCGGAGCGCCAAAAAGCAAACTATCATAATCTTGACTTGCACAATAATCGGCGTGTCCTCGCTTTGTCATGTGTGCCGCTTGAGCTTCTCCTTCGCTTGGAGCCTGAACCCACGGAATTCCCATCAAGTCTAAGAGCTTCTTGCTGTCTTCTTGCATGTAATCCTTCAATCGTGAAGTAGCTTGTGCGTACATGCGTGCTTCTTGAATTTTGCCCTCCTGCAAAGCTCGCTCGTAATGCACTTGAGCTTCTTGTTTCACTTTTGCACGTCTTCGGATTTCAACTTCCTTGAGCGCAGGAGGTGTTCCATCAAAGACGTAGATAGGCTTTATGCCCAGTTCCACGAGGTTGCTCGTTCGGTAAAGCAATCCGCTCAGATGGCTTGTGACTTTTCCAGTGCTGTCCTTCAGCGGCGTGCCATCTGGTTGCCGAATTATGGCCAGAAACTGGTACAAGGCATTGTACGCGTCAATGGCTATGGACTTTCCACCCAAATCCTCAAGCTTTACAGCTATCTTCGGAACAAGATCGCGCAAGTTTACGCCCACGATAACACCATGAAATACTGACTTGAAACTTTGATAATAAACTTGCGAAAGCAAAACACATAAGATATAAGGAAGCCTTACAATTACAGAATTCACTCGTTGAGATGACAGTCATGGCTGAAAAGACAGCAACAATAATCATGATTACATGTACGAGCTGTGGCAAACCTATTCCGCCAGCAGCCGAGGCTACAAAGTTTCTCTGCCCAAACTGCGGGGAAATTCAGATAAAACGCTGTGGAAAATGCAGAAAATTCGGACGCCCCTACAAATGTCCAAAATGCGGGTTCATCGGACCGTAGGATGAGAATAGGAGGATTTTAATTATGGGTTTTGTTGTAGTCATGTACAAAGTATTTCCAACAGATATCGTTGAGAACTTTGATGATATGAAAAAAAGAATTGAGAGCAGTTTGCCCGAGGGTTCCTCTGTTCACGGTTTTGGAGAAGAGCCAGTTGCCTTTGGCTTGAACGTTTTGCTGGTTCAAATCAAGTTTCCAGAGGACAAGACTGGTTTGCTCGACGAGTTCGAGAAGAAGCTGGAAACGATGGAAGGCATAAGCCAAGTTCAAACGTTGATGGTTCGCCGGACAAGCAAGTAACATTTAAAGGGTTGGCTTAAACATTTATATGAGGCTTGTAGTTTATTTCGAAACGTGTCATGCAAGTAACTGGAAGTGTTCTGCTTGAGTGAAGTTCAATTGCGTGTTGGAGACGCAAGACAAAGAGATGTTGGAAGAGGCATAGCTCGCATCGACCAAAAAACGATGCAGAAACTAGGCATATCAGCAGGCGATGTCATAGAAATATGTGGAAAAAGAACAACTTCAGCCACAGCTTGGCCAGCTTACAGCGAAGACCAGAATCGCGATATTCTGCGCATTGATGGTTTTTCGCGCAAAAACGCCGGAGTAGCTATAAACGAATACGTTGTGGTTAGGCCAGCCAAAGTCAAGACCGCTCTAAGTCTCACTCTGGCGCCCGTGGACATGCGGCTTAACGTTGATGAAGATTTCGCAAACTTTGTCAAGAACAGGCTAATGGAAAGAACGCTTGTTGAAGGAGACACAACCCTAGTTATGATGCTCGGACACGCCATTCCGTTCACTGTGACGAAAACGCGTCCGCACGGTATATGCAAGGTCACAGCGGAAACCCGACTTACAATTCTGAACGAGCCAGCGCTGGAGGGCAAAGGATTGCCCCGAACGACCTACGAAGACATTGGTGGTTTGCGTGAGGAAATCCAGCGAGTTAGAGAGATGGTTGAGCTCCCACTCAGGCATCCTGAACTGTTCCAAAGGCTTGGAATAGATCCTCCGAAAGGAGTGCTGCTTCACGGTCCGCCTGGTTGTGGTAAGACCTTACTGGCCAGAGCGGTGGCGAATGAATCTGAAGCCAACTTTTTCTCGATAAACGGACCGGAAATTATGAGCAAGTTCTATGGAGAATCAGAGGCCCGCTTGAGAGAGATTTTCCAGCAGGCCCAACAGAATGCTCCAAGCATAATATTCATCGATGAACTAGACGCTATTGCACCGAAACGTGAAGAAGTCACCGGTGAGGTTGAACGGCGAGTTGTGGCTCAGCTTCTGGCGTTGATGGATGGCTTATCCGGCAGAGGAAACGTCATAGTGATAGGTGCCACCAACAGACCTAGCGCACTTGACCCCGCTCTGCGCAGACCTGGCCGGTTCGACAGAGAAATTGAAATAGGTGTTCCTGACAGGAAGGGAAGGTTCGAAGTCCTTCAAATTCACACTCGTGGAATGCCCCTAAGGATGAAGAAGAAAGCGGAGGAAGGTGAGAAAGGAGTAGAAGATCCAGAAGCTGTTGACCTTGACAAACTAGCTGGAATGACTCATGGTTATACAGGTGCCGATGTTTCCGCGTTGGGGAGAGAAACAGCCATGAAAGCTTTGCGCAGGTATTTACCGCAAATAGACCTTGAAGATGAACGCATTCCACCAAGTGTGCTGGAGAAAATGGAAGTTACCATGTCTGATTTCCTCAGTGCCTACAAAGAAGTGACGCCGACAGCCATGCGTGAAGTGTACATAGAAGTTCCTTCTGTGCACTGGAACGACATAGGCGGGTTAGACGAAGTCAAGCAGGAGCTTAAGGAGGCAGTGGAATGGCCCCTGAAGACTCCCGAAATATTTACAAGACTTGGCATAAAACCGCCGAAGGGAATTCTTGTCTATGGTCCTCCTGGTTGTGGTAAGACCTTATTGGCTCGGGCTATTGCAACTGAAAGCGAGGCTAACTTCATCACTATTAAGGGTCCGGAAGTTTTCTCAAAGTGGGTCGGCGAATCTGAAAAGGCTATACGAGAAGTTTTCAGAAAGGCACGAATGGCAGCGCCAGCCGTTGTTTTCTTCGATGAGATTGACTCACTTGCTCCTCGCAGGGGTGCAGGCTTCTCTGATAGTGGAGTTAGCGAACGTGTCATCAGTCAGCTGTTGACTGAAATGGATGGACTTGTGACTTTGGAGGATATTGTTGTTGTAGCTGCTACGAACAGGCCTGACATGGTTGATCCTGCAGTGCTGCGCCCTGGAAGGTTTGATAGGCTGATTTATACACCTGAGCCTGATGAGGCGAGTAGGTTACAGATCTTCACAATCTACACGAAAGATATACCATTGGCGAAGGACGTCAGTCTTGCTAAACTAGCTACCCTGACAAAGAGCTATACTGGTGCGGACATTGAGGCTCTTTGTAGAGAAGCGGCGATGCATTCATTGAGGAAAGACTTGAATGCCAAAGAAGTCACGATGAAAGACTTTGACGAAGCAATCAAAAAGAGCGGGCCGTCGGTAACGCCTGACATGGAAAAATGGTACAAGAGCTTCATGCAGCAAGTCAGGCAAGTGCCAAAACCGATGACACCAGTCGCTTAGGAGAATAAGCAAGTGCCTATGAAAACTTGGAAAACCCGTCCTGCCCATTTCGCGTTACTGGAGCTTTTGAACAAGAAAGGGCCGATGGCTGACACAGATCTCTTTGAGCTAATTCAGGAAGAGTTTGAAGACTTAGGGTTTAAGGATTTTAACGAGTTGCTGATGCGGCTGGAAATAAGTGGAAAGATACGCACGACCTCTACGGCTCGTGGAAAGAGACGGATTGAACCCATAACCTAGGCTGCTGATCTAGTCCCGTGTTATAAGCGTGCACTTCATGGAAACCGTTTCAGACGCCATAGTAATTGGAGGCGGACCTTGCGGATCGTTTGCAGCCTACAACCTTGCAAAGCTAGGCGCAGAAGTAACGATTTTCGAAGAGCATCCAGAAATCGGTGTTCCGTCACACTGCGCTGGTCACCTAAGCATCAAAGGACTAAAGCATTTGGGACAGTATTCCTTGCCCAAGGGCATCGTTGAAAACACTTTCTGCGGTGCAACTTTTCACTCGCCAATGGGCAACAAATTCTCGATTCGACTTTCCTCACCGGTTACATGCACTGTTAACCGTGCTCTTTTCGACAAATACATTGCAGAAATGGCTGAAAACGCTGGTGTGCATTGTCATCTTGCCTCTCGGGTGGAGTCTCTGATAATGGAAAAGGGATTTGTGAAGGGTATAACTGTTAGACGAGAGGGAAAAACTGAAAACTTTCGTGCGAAACTTGTTATTGACGCTGAAGGGATATCTTCGAAGCTTTTGAGGCAGACTGGTTTAACTATGCTTGATAGGCGTTTGCTGGTTAATGCTGTGCAGGCTGAGGTCGAAAACGTTAGAGAGACTGAGACAGACGTGGTTGAGGTTTTTCTCGGCAAGGATTACGCTCCTAGCTTCTATGCTTGGCTGATTCCTAAGGGCGATGGCAGGGCAAAGGTTGGTTTGGCTGCACGTTTTGGGAATCCTAAAGAGTTTCTGCAAAGGCTTATGATGAAGCATCCGGTCGCCTCGAAAAAGCTGAACAAAGCAAGAATACTGCAGAAGGCGTTTCATCCTATAACGCTCGGTGGTCCTATTTCAAGGGTTTATGCGAATGGTTTCTTAGCCGTCGGGGATGTGGCGTCGCAGGTGAAGCCAACCACCGGCGGTGGCGTGGTTTTCGGTATGACTGCTGCGAAGCTCGCTGCTGAAGTTGCTTGGAAAGCTTTGGGGGAAAAGGAGTTTTCAGCCGAATATCTGAGTGAGTATCAAAGACGGTGTAAAGAATCGTTTGGCTTTGATGCAAGGGTTATGCTTAGGATGCGGAAGGCTTTGAATGCGATGTCTGATAAGAAACTTGATGAGATGATTGGCCTATGCACAAAACTTGGCTTGGACAAGACCCTTCAGAGCGTCAAGGACATTGATTTTCAAGGTCAATCACTCTTGCGGGTTTTGCGTAGTCCGCGTATGCTTGGTGCTCTCGGTTATTTCTTCTATGTTTATCTTTCGGCGAATCCTTAAAATCTGTGAAGAAACAAACTGGATTAAAACGGTTGGAAAGCTGGATGAGTGAGTTTCGTTATAAGCAGGTTATCGTTTTTCGTTCCGATTTGAAGCTGAGTAAGGGCAAGGCTGCGGTTCAGGCTGGGCATGCGGCAGTTTCAGCGGCTGAAGAAACTCGTAAGCATCATAGAGAATGGTGGGAAAACTGGTTGTTTGAAGGGCAGCGTAAGATAGCTGTTAAAGTGAAGACTGAAAAAGAATTGTTGGTTTTGGAAGAGGAGGCGAAGGATTTGGGGCTGTCGTGCTCCTTGATTGTGGACAGAGGTTTGACAGAGATTCCCCCTAACACAGTGACTTGCTTGGGAATAGGACCTGCGCCTTCTGAAAGGATTGACAAGTTAACGGGTCGGCTTCCTCTCTTGTAGATGGGCGATATGAGTTTTGATTGTTCCAAAATTGGAGAAACAGCTAGGCATCGAGGTTTACGCCACTAAATCTGAGAGCATCGGTGGAGTTATTCGTAGAAGCATTGCGGATTTTGCTGTGAAAGAAGTGCTTGTTGATGGTTCCAAAGCGAGTGCAGACTCGTCTGTTAAGCAGAATGTGTTAGGTTCCTCACAGGCAAAGAATCGTTATCTGCTATGCATCTTAGTCAAACGGAACTGGGACACAATTTCCGCAGTCAAAGCGGTTGCTGATCAGCTTGGAATAAGCATGGGGAGAGTTCAGACCGCAGGATTGAAGGATGCGAGAGCCGTTACTGCTCAGCATATTACAATTGAAGATGTTTCCGCTGAAGAGACTCAGAGGGTTCATGTCAAAGATATTGAAGTTTATCCAGTGGGCTATGTTCGCAACAAACTCTCATCATACTACCTGCTAGGAAACAGTTTCAAAATCACCATCAGCTCGATAAATCACTCAAAACCCACCATCAAGAAGCGAATAGCTCAAACAGTTGAAGAACTGAAGGCGATTGGTGGTGTTCCTAATTTTTTTGGTCATCAGCGCTTTGGCACAATTCGCCCAATAACCCATCTTGTCGGAAAAGCCATAACCAAAGGAGATTTTAGAAAAGCGTTGATGCTTTTTCTTGCCAAGCCAAGCTCAAATGAGCACCCAGCTTCAAGACAAGCGCGGGAAGTGTTACGAAATACAAAGGATTTTAAGCAAGCCTTGCAGGACTTTCCGAGGCAGTTGCGGTTTGAGCGTTTATTACTTAGAAGCTTGGTTGAGAGACCTGGTGATTATGTTGGTGCTTTTAGGAGGTTGCCGATAAAGCTGCAGGAGCTTTTTCCCCAAGCTTATCAATCTTATCTTTTCAACAGGTTCCTGAGCAGAAGGATTGAACACGGGCTTCCGTTGGACAGAGCTGAGGTTGGAGACTACGTTGTGAATATAGAGCGTTCTGGCTTGCCGATGGTTACGATTAATAGGGTGGTGACTGTTGAAAATCGTGCAGAGATCAATACTGCGATTCAAGCTGGAAAGATGCGGTTAGCCCTTCCACTCGTTGGTTTTAGACAGCATTCTTCGCTGCGGCTTCAAGAAGAGATCGAGAAGCAGATTTTGGAAGAGGAAGGCGTGAGGCCAAAGGATTTCAAGATAGATGCGATACCCGACATCAGCCTACGAGGAGAACTGCGAACCGCTACAACTCCGCTCAGCGAATTTTCGATTGAGGAGATCAGAGATGATTCAATCGATCTGTCAAAACAAGAAGCTAGAATAAGCTTTACGTTGTATCGCAGCTCCTACGCAACAATAATCCTAAGAGAACTTATGAAACCTCACAATTTGATCAAAGCAGGGTTCTAATGACCTATTCACATTCTCTTCCTAGCTCTAGCACCAAATCCGCTTAATTGCTGGTTCTCTTTCCAGACAGTGATTCCATTAATTGTTAAATCGTCCACCTGAAGCAGTTCACACCACGCCTTTGCTTCTAGAGCTTTTACCCGAAGCCTCTCTCTAACTTGCCTGAGTAGCTTGCATCTTGTGCTTTGAGGCATCTGTAGCAATACAAGCTTCTCGTATTCCTTGTTTCCCATATTCATTCTGTGCTCCTCTGATACCACTAGCGTTTATCCGGATAAAAATCGGTTCTTTCAACGATTGATACATGTCAAGAAACGCTACATCATTATCTGAAAACGAGGAGGGGTAGACTATATGATTGCGCAGAGGTCAAAAGAATGGAAGAACATCGTTTGTCCATCGCGTTGATTATGCTTAGGTTGGTTCGCATATCACTTTCAGAAGATCAGAACGCGTAATTATTCCGACAACCTTCTTGCCTTTAGACACGAGAACACCCTGAGAAGTTTTTAGAAGCCCACGGATCTTTTCAATCTCCGCTTCCTCATCAACAACCGGTAAAGTCCCAACCATGACCTTCTCAGCGGTCTCATTCACGATACCCGACCCCAAACGGCGCATAATAGACTCCTCGGTCACCGTGCCAACAACCCTGCTTCCATCCATGACTGGAACCTGTGAAATCCCATTTTTCACCATCTTGTCACTCACGTCCAAGATTCTCTCCTTCAACTTCGCACAGATCACTCCTTTGCTCATTATGTCCACGCACTTCTTCTTTTTCCATTCGTTCAAAGCCTTCAAAACACGGTTAACCGTCGAAAGCCGAGGGTCAACCTTTCCCAGCTCAATTTTCGCAATGTGCGCCTGGGAAACACCAACAAGTTCAGCTAAACGCTTCTGCGTTAGCCCCCTCAATCCTCAATTTCTTGAGCAAAGCGCTCGTAATAGACAATTAAATAACCACCAGTTATTTTTCCTTATAAGTTAATACAGTAAAATATATATTTGTTGCTGTATAAACCCTAAAACTTCACAAAAGAGAAGGAAGTTAACCATGCGGAACATAGTTGTAGAAGATCTGAAGCAAACACCGCTCGAAAAACAGCGTTTAGAAATAGTTGAGCGAAAAGGCTTAGGTCATCCAGATTATATGTGCGATGCGGTGATGGATCAGATTTCAATAGGTCTGAGCAAGGAATACCTCAAAAAAGCAGGCGTGATACTTCACCACAACGTTGATAAGTCGCTGCTCGTCGCGGGCGAAGTCGAACCGGCCTTTGGCGGAGGCATAGTCAAACAGCCTATGCTCTTCATATTCGGCGACAGAGCCACATCAGAATTCGACGGCCAGAAGATCGACGTAGATGAAATAGCCATAAACGTCGCCAAAAACTGGTTCAAAAAGAACATGCGCTTCATCGACCCCGACAAGCACGTGAGATATCAAAGCGAACTGAAACCAGGATCAAGGGGGCTTTCAGACATTTTCAAGCGCAAGGGGCATGTTTTAGGCGCAAACGACACTTCAGCCGCTGTAGGTTACGCACCCATGACTCGAACAGAGAAGGTCGTACTGCAAACTGAGCAATACATGAACTCTAAGGAATTCAAGAGACGCTTTCCTGAGTCTGGCGAGGACATAAAGGTCATGGCGTTTCGAAATGGCGACGAGTTGCACTTGACGGTTGCCATGGCTTTCGTCGACCGCTACATAACAGATGAACAAGACTATTTCGAAAAGAAAGCTAAAATTCTTGATGAGATCCACAAGTTTGCCGCGGTCAACACTGATTTTGAAAGCGTAGATGTGCAGCTAAACACTTTAGATGTACCGAAAAGAGGCTTAGGCGGATTATACCTTACTGTCTTGGGCACAAGTGCAGATAGCGGGGACTCAGGTCAAGTCGGCAGAGGAAATCGGGTCAACGGACTAATATCCTTGAATAGGCCATTCTGTTCAGAGGCAGCTGCGGGCAAAAATCCAGTAAGCCATGTGGGAAAAATCTACAACTTCCTTACGTTCAGACTGGCAGAGACACTTTGCAGGGAAGTACATGAAGTTGAAGAGGCATACATCTGGTTGTTGAGCAAGATTGGCGCTCCCATTGATCATCCAATGGTTGCGGCCGCTCAGGTTGTGATGAAAGGCAACAATAACCTAGCCAAAGTCAAACGCGAAATAAACGACGTACTGGACTGTGAACTTAAGAATATAGAGAAATTCTGCATGGAACTAGCTGAAGGAAAAATCTCACTTATCTAGGCTTCGGATTGATCGTTGCATGCTTTGACTCCAATATCCGTTTCTCCTTGTCTCATTTTTGTATGAGGTAGCACAGTGCAGACTAATTCACTTAAAACTCTAGCAATTGTAGTCAGTATATTTTTCTTCACGAGCAACCTCTCAGGAAGCTTTCTAACAGTCTACTACAAAGAGTTAGGCTTGGGCATTCCCGGAATCATTACAATTCTTCTCTTCACGTTCCCATTGATAGGACTGCTTCCTTTATTCCTGCTAAGAAGCGTCAAAAATTTTGAAAGAATAATGAGTTTCGGCATATTCTTCACAATGCTTTTCTATGTGGTTCTCATCTTCATAAGAACTCCAATTATCCTAGGACTGGCTTATGGGCTGAGTATCGCCACTTTCTGGCCGAGCTTTAACCTTCTTCAATTTAGACTTGGCGAATCGAAAGTGCGCGCCAGAACGGTCAGTCTCTTCTCCTCGATAATTCCGGCACTCACAAGTATTGTTGGTCCAGGCGTCGGTGGTTTCGTCATAGAGAGCTTTGGGTTCGAAGCACTATTCATCACAGCTGTCGCATTGTACATCATAGCATTCTTTTTGTCTCTGCGCATACGTTTCCAGCCTGAAACCCATAAATTCTCCTTTCCAAGAAACAGAGCATTTCTCATATTCTTCATAACCTTCATTCTTCTCGGCTTATCAGAAGCCTACTGGCTTGTCTATCCGCTGTTTGTTTTAGGCATTTCAGGAACCGTTCTCAACATGGGAGTGGTGCTAGCTCTCAGCGCAGTTCTCATTTCAGCAGCCACATTTATGGTTAACTGGCTTTCAGATATCAAGAAAACACGTGTACACTTCGCTGTCATAGGTGCGATGCTCAATGCAGCATGGTTTTTCATGTTAGCCTTTGCGTCAACAACCTACCAAATTGTAGGCTTATCGCTGCTTTCCGGTCTGGCAAGCGCCTTCAACATTTCATGGTTTGCCCACTATGGCGACTCCTTCAGCAAAGAACACCACGCAAGCATTTTGACTCTAATGGAGGTCGGATTGATGATTGGTAGAATCGCCAACCTAGCGCCGACTTATGTCTTCATAGCCACTGCAGATTATGCAAGTTATTTTAGACTTTCTGGAGTGTTTTTGCTCTTTATAATTCCCCTTTACGTTGTGTCTGAAAGAGGAAGATAGGTCGTCCTAAACTCAAGATTTATCACTTAGTCCAGCATAACCTATGCCGAGACGATGCTCGTATGGATGATTGGGAAGCCGCAAAAAACGCGTTAGAATCTGTTCTAGACGCGCAAAAAGGCGAAAGTACAGTTATTTTCTACGATGACGAAAAGATGAATGTCGGCAAAGCCTTTGCAAACGGTGCATTGAAACTCGGTCTTCAAACACGCCTCACGCAACTGAAAACTGAAACAAATGTCTTCCGAAAAGAAATCCCCAAGCAAGTCATGGAAATCCTGAGGCAAACTCCAGCAATTTACATTAATCTTTTACGCGGAATTCGTGAAGAAGCGCCTTTTAGAATACAACTCATCAAACTGGAAACTGAGGGACACAAGGCGCGACTAGGGCATTGCCCGGGCGTCACACTGGACATGCTTACAGAAGGCGCTTTGGCTCTAAAAGCCGAAGAACACAGAACAATGCAAAAATTTGCAAAAAACCTAATCACGAAACTAAGTCGAGCAGTACGGGTGGAGATCACGAACCCAGCTGGCACGAAGCTATCCTTGAGTGTTGAAGGACGTTCTTTCTTCACAGACACCATAATAGACAAGAAAACGATGAAGTGGATGAACTTGCCCACAGGTGAGGTCATCGTTGCGCCCGTGGAAAACTCTCTCGAAGGCAAACTGGTATGCGATATGGCTATTGGTGGGATAGGACCGATAAAGACTCCTGTTGAGATAATGGTTCGGAAGGGCAAAGTGCATGATTCTTCATCTGAAAAGGCCCAAGTGCTGAAGAGGGTTAGGGAATCTTTGGCTACTGATGAGAACTCGAGCACAGTGGGTGAGTTTGCTTTTGGCATAAATCCCAAGGCAAGATTTGTTGAAGAGTTCTTGGAGGCAGAGAAAATGCTTGGCACGATTCACATAGCTTTTGGCAACAACTCAGACTTTCCAGGCGGAAAAAACCCATCGAAGAATCATCTTGACCTTCTAATATCAAAGCCAACAGTGGAGATTCTCAACAAAGACGGTTCAAGCATGAATATACTCGCAAACGGAGTTTTCACTCACTCCTAACGCTTCATGGTTTAAAGGCTTAAAAGACTGAAAACTGAATCTTACGAGAGAAAGGTGAAAACGATGGCTGAAAAGACCGAAGAAAAGCTACCCATATCCGAGTTCTACAAAGTGGTTGATTATGTCACGATTTTCAAGAGCCAAAAATGGTGGGAAGCAATAGTCGTCTTCGAATCTGCAGGAAAGCGGTCAATCGGTTTGTATCTCTGGCAGAAAAGGGAAGACGTGTGGAAAAGAAAGCACAAATTCAACATCAGGAATTTGGACGAATGGAACAAGCTCAAGGAAGCTATAGAGCAACTTGCACCTAAGCTTGTTTCAAAATAGTCTTTTTCTTTGACTTATTGCGTATTTTGAATTCGTATTCTGAATTTGAATGCAGACTTGAATACTTTTATTAGGTCATTCCAACAACAAAACAACCGAAGGGAACATCATGGCAGCCTCTGAGCAAGAAACGCAGCAAGGCGTTCACTACGAAGAGAACAATCACCAAGTTCAAGAAACAGAACTTGGCGATGCACAAGAATATCCTGTAACTGAGGAGACAGCAAATCAAGAAGAACATAAGAAAAACGTTTCATCCAAGAGCGCTGATGATAAAGGTAGTTTTGTTCATGGGCTTTCTGTCGGTCTTGGCCTTGGTTGTATCGCTACATTTGTTATAATGTGGATTGCGGTGTTTTTCACCCCGAAGCTTCCTCCGTCAATCACCTATGAGAACTTGCTTGCAATATTCATCTTTCCACTCATCTACATGCTTGCAGTGGGTCTAGTCGCGTTGACAGCAGGCGTCGTAAGACAATACTACACTCACGGAGACAAGCTCTAAGAGACCATTTTTCTAAACAGCCTATTTCTTCAGCCGTCAACAGTTTAATAACTGACATCCAGACCTATAATTGTGAAAACTCATGCACCGCTCGTTTGCGCAATTGATAGAAGAGGTCACAAGCGAAAAGGCTCCAGGGCCTTCTCCAACATTCTCTGTTTTTCACATGGTACTTGCGATTGAACTTATTGCCAAGAAACCCATTGGCCGAAATGCGTTGGCTGAACGCCTGAAAATCGGCGAAGGTGCCGTGCGCACCATAATAAGTCGACTGAGAGACGCTGATCTGATAGCAACCTCAAAAGCAGGGTGCAGTCTCACCAAGAAAGGTGTAAGTGTTTGGAAAGAATACACGTCGATTCTTAAGAAGTTTGAAATTGGGAAAAGTGAACTAACTGAGGCAGACTGTAATTCAGTCGTTCTGATCAGAGATCAAGAGCACAAACTTAGGGCTGGAATGGAGCAACGGGATGCCGCAATAAAGGCGGGCGCAAAAAACGCCACGACAATCGTGTTTAAACAAGGGCGCTTGATAATTCCCTCTGTAAGCGAAAACGTGGTTGAGACTTTCCCACAAGCAGCAAACCAGATTTTCAAGCTAATGAAACCAGACGAGCAGGACGTGATCATAATCGTGGGCGCTGACACTCCAGAAAAAGCTGAATACGGCGCGTTGGCAGCAGCATGGACGCTTATTGCCAACTACTAGTAACCATAATTCACGGCTTTGCTAGTATGTGTACTTGTCTCCTCCGGCTAGCACACGTTCCAGTGCTGTGTTGACGTTTGTAATTCCAGCGCTTGTTTTGGCGGAAACTGGAAACAGCATGGATCTTTGACCAAGCTTGTAAATCGCGTGCATCATGTTTATGCTCAACAGTCGTTTCGTTCCCTCAAGTTTCTGCTCAATTGAAGCCTCCAGAACTTTTTGATTTGTTGACCAATCAACGATCTTGTTGACTTCGTCCTTTGGAAGTAAATCACATTTTGACAGCAAGTGTATTTGGGGTAGTAGAAATCGGTTGTAGACTGCGGTTGAAAGGAAGAGGTTTGAGACATAGTTGAGAGGGTTAACTGAGAAGACTGAGTCGAACAAGTAGACTATGGCTTTGTTTTCTTTTGTGAGCTCGTTGGCGATGTAGGGTCCGCTTGCTCTGAAAGCAAACAGTTCCATCTGTCCTGAGGTGTCAACCAAAATGATGTCTGATTGTAGCTCTTCCACTTCCTTCGAGATTTTCTCAACATCATCCGCGATCAAGTCAGCAGCCATTATCAATGCTCCATTTGGACCTAGGCGATACTGTTCCATCAGGTTTCCAACGTCCACATAGTCGCGGACATCCACATCTGGAGAATACGGTAGCGTTAGTGCTCCAGGGTCGAGATTTACGATAGAAACGTCTTGTTTGGTCATTTTCAGCCATTCGGCAAAGGTTGCCGTGAGAAGCGATTTTCCAGCTCCAGCGGTTCCAATCATAAACACTATGTACATTCGTCTATCCTCCTCAATCAAACCAAGTAGCTATGTTGGATTATCAAACCCTTATCCTTGAGATAAAAGCTTTCTTCTAAGATGGTATTTCAGGCGGTTGCGGTTCAAGGGAACCTTGATGATTTGCTCTTGACGTGAGGTATGTGACTGTACCTACGGCAACCAGTATTCCAGTGGCCGTTAGTAGCAGAATGAAGAAGGTGGAAAGACTCGTTACGGTTTGGATTGGGCTGTCCGCTACTGAGTGTTCATCGTTTCCAGACCAGCTTGTGCGTACATTGCATATGCCGCCTGTTCCAACAAGCCAAGCATAGCTGAATTGTCCATTGGAATCTGTTGTGACAGTGTTCAGAACTGTCCATGGTGAATTGTTTGTTCTGATGTAGATGGTGATGTTCTCGTTCGGCAGGATCGGTGAAAGCTGTCCTGAGAGTGTGACGCTGCTTCCTTGCGTGAGATAGGAAGGCGAGGCAGTGAGTGTCAGCGACGAAGTTGAAAGGGATTTGTAACTAGCAGAAACTTGTCCTGTGATGATTTGCTCAGGGTCTTCGAGCGTGATCACTTGAGCTTGGGCATTTTTCAGTTCATCGGGGCATTCTCCGACTCTCCATCCGTCTTGCCAGTTTCCACCAGTGCATTCGGCCACATAATACTTTATGTTGTTGTTCGTTATGGAAAAAACGTCACCCCTCACGTGCTGAGGCACGGTTGGTAGACCTACACCAATGTTCATGTGTGACTCATGTTCATAATACAATAGTACAACATCCAGTCCACCAGCTTTTATGATCGAAGCAGCGATAAACGAAAATAGATCGCAGTCTCCCTTGTTGTCTACTATTGTTTCAACTGGATATTTTGCAGGAGTGGTCACTTCATAAGGTATCTGGTGCACGATCATCAAGGCACCGTTCGCAAAATCTTCATCATTGACATAGATCTGTTTGAGGCTGTCAGCAATAGGTTTCAAAGCATATGGTGTCACGAACTTGGCAAAATCTCTCTCAGAACTCATCGTGTGGCTTTTTGCAGTATAATATTCATGAAGCGATTGTGGAACAGTAACGTTTAATCTGTAATGCGTGGAACCACCTGGTTGATCTAGAAGCTGATAAGAATCTGTATAGTTCATCGCCAAACCATAAGAAAACAAACTAGAAAGCAAAAGCAAAACAGCCAATACCATCAATAGGCTTGACAGTCTACTTACACGTCTGCTCATAGGAAATTATGTCGTCCATCCAAAATAAGGCATTTATGAACCATCAATCAACAGCAAAAATCGCCAATAATCTCCACATTTTTGGGAATACTATCAAATCAATCAAACCTCTGGTACTCCCGCAAGTGTCTTTATACTCAGATACATATGCCAACCTGAATCCAAGTGTTGGAAAAGGATAGCACTTGAATTCTATTTCTTTTTCTTTTGCAGTCTTATTTTGCCGCCTTTTTTCTCTATCAATTCTGTAAGTTGAATGATGGCATTTCCCAAGCGGTTTTTGCCTGTTTTTGAATCTTTGGCTGTGGTTGAAAAGTGCAATTCTATGTGCGGTGTGTCTTCTTCGCCTTTGGGATGAGACTTTATGTAGGCGTATGCGTTGTCGTGCATCGTTTGGTCAATTAGAGGAGCTAAAACTGATTCCATGATATTGTCTGCAAAGATGCTTGTTTCAAAAAAGGTGACGTTTCCGGCTTCTTTCTTGAGTAGAGGTACGATTGACTCTTCAAAGATGGCTTCCATCTCCGAGGGGACGCCTGGCACCGCTATTAATGTTGTGTTCTTGATGTTTATGATCACTCCAGGGGCTGTGCCAACTGGGTTGCTCATTGGTTGTGCTTGTTCCGGGAGCGTTGCCATTTTGACTCTGGGGGGTGTCATTTCAACCCTTTCGATCTTACCTTGGTTTGCGTAAATTTCATATTTCTCTTTGACCATTTTCAAGGCCCTTTCGTTGACTTCCAGTTTGCATTTCAAGGCTTTGGCGATTCCTTCCAGCGTTTTGTCATCAAAGGTCGGGCCGAGTCCCCCGGTTGTTGTTATGAATCGTGGTTTTCGTTTGATAGTTTCAGTAATGACGGTTGCGATTTCGTTAACATCGTCGCTCACGACTGTTATTCGCTTCACCACGACCCCTAAAGAAGTGGCACGTTTGGCCATCCAAAGCGCGTTCGTGTTCAATGTCTTACCTATTAGCAGTTCATTACCGACACAAATGATCTCCATTTCAACATTCATTACAATTCCTCTGGTCGTACATTAAAAGTGAATGTTCTTCATTCTTTTATGCTGTTTGCTGGGTATCCGTTTGGAGAGTTCGGGGTGTCCTACTACTTTTTCTTGGTAAGCCACCATTTCAGGTATTCTTTTCTTCGACTTTCCTCTTGTTCTTCCTTGGTTTCCGTTCTAGGTCTCAATTTTTCCCGAAGTTCCATCAGTTCCTGTTGCGTCACAGACAACCCACAGCTCTTACAAACGTAGTGCTTAGTAGAGATCATGTATTGCATTTCGCCGCCGCATTCTGGGCAGTATGTCATGTTGGTGCTCCTGATTTTTGCTCACGAGATAGGGAATCATCGTAGAGAAATACATTTTGGTGGCGGTTTGGGTAAATGTCTATAGTTTTCCTTTCCTCTGAACTGCACGAAGCGCCGATAAGTAGGCTACAGCTCCTATTATTGTGAACGGGATACTTGCAATCAAGATGTTAAGCAGGGCCAAAGGCTGAATGGGGTTTCCTGCGAACGCGTATTGTCGCATGGCTTCATCTGCTTGACTAGGTTCTGTGTTTCAACTGCATACATGAGCCAGTTTTCCTTCCAAATTGCCCTCAACACACTCGGCAAGCGCGTATAAAAATGCTACGTAATCAGTTAAGACTCGAAACAGAACACGACCTAAGTTATGAAGTTCATTAGTCCCGCATCTTTAGCAAACCAGACGGCCTGTTTCATCTCTTCGTCGGTGAGTCTTCTGCCCAATTCTGGAACCTCGTATGCGTGCCATTCTGGTCTATATTGAAACATGAGGTTCACTCTGGTTTCTGGACCCAAGTTTTTGGTGATCCAGTTCAGGATAGGCTTCGTGCAACATTCAAGGTGATTTGGCAGAACCAACACGCGTATTATGAGTTCACCATATTTCCTAGCTTCTAGATGATTGCGTGTGCAAACTGCCCAGTAATTCGGCGCATCAGAGATCCTTTCAGCGCAATCGCCCGGACCATACTTAAAATCCAGAAGGTAGATGTCAACGAATCCTGCCAGTAGCTGTGCTGTTTCTGGACTGTAGTAGCTGTTTGAATTCCATACAATCGGGATATTCGTATTGACCTGCTTGAACGTTTCAAACCACTGCTGGAGCCATGGCGTCGGCTCACCGCCAACCAAATTGGCGTTTTTGCACCCATTCATCCGCAACCTGTCAACTTCTTTAGCCAGCCTTTCGAGCCTGCAAACTTCTCCGACTTCCATCCATTGAGAAATCGTGTAGTTCTGACAATGCTTGCATCGCATCGTACAGCCCATGGTAAAAATGGTTCCCGAAGGCACAAGCTCCGGCTCTTCGCCCATATGCTCAAAAATGCTCGAAACAGTTATCTCTCGTCCACAGTCACAGTAGCCCAGCTTTCCTTCTGTTCTGTTGATGCTGCATTTGCGCGTGCAAAAATGGCAACTCCGCAAGACTCTGTCCGCAATCTCAATCTTCAAGTCCAAATACGATTTCTCGGGTTCTGCCTCGTCCATCATGTTCTCTTGTCTTGAATCAGTTTCTTTTTCAAACTTGCAGAATTCCTCTGTAGTTTTCACGTGTTTTTGCCAGAGTTTCTCTATTGAATCATGTTCGTCAAATTCTGCTGGAAGCTTCTTGGCTAGTACGAATTTGGCTAGTTTTTCGTTTTGCACTACAGCAAGGTATCTTCCTAAGCTTTTCTTCACTATCTCATCATTTAGAACTGCTACCGCATCTTTGCGTAGAATTCTCCACATCCAGTCTCGAAATTACTCTATGTTAGGGAGTTATTAAAACAAGGCGTATGGATAGGAATATCCGCTAGCATGCAATTTGCCCTTGATCGGGATTTCGTGTCCGCACACGGGGCAGCGCATGTCTTTTGTCAGATTCCACTTTGTTATTTCAAAGCTGTAACGTTTGATCACAGGCTCATTGCAGTTTGGGCAATAAGTGTTTTCACATGGGTGTCCAGGCACATTTCCAATGTAAACATAGTTTAGCCCTGCGTCTTTTGCGGCGACGTACGTTTTTTCTAATGTTTCGACAGGTGTGGCAACGGTTGTTGTCAGCTGATAGTCTGGATGAAAACGCAGCAAATGAAATGGAGTGTCTTTGCCGATCGCGTCTCTTATCCAAGCTGCAAGTTGCTTCACTCTCTCGATTGAGTCTCCCGTTTTGGGAACGACTAAGTTTGTGATTTCGATGTGAATGTTGTTTCGCCTCATCTCCTTCAAAGCCTCAAAGATAGGCTCCACGGATGGAACAGAAGAGACATTCTTGTAAAAGTCAGGATCTCCGCCACCCTTGAGGTCGACAGTAGCCGCATCCAAGTACGGTGCAATAGTTTTCACTGCTTCTGGCGTCATATAGCCATTCGTGACGAAAGTGTTGAAGAATCCAACCTGTCGCGCCAGTCTAGCCGTGTCATAGGCGTACTCAAAGAATATTGTTGGTTCTGTGTAGGTGTAGCTTATTCCTTGGCAGCCACGGTCTCTTGTGGCTTTGACGACTTCATCCGGAGGAAAATGGCGTCCCGATATTTCTTTTCCTTGGCTTATCATCCAATTGTCACAGAATTGGCAGCGAAAGTTACAGCCAACCGTGGCAATAGACATCACCAGAGCGCCAGGGTTAAAGTGTGAAAGCGGTTTCTTCGATATTGGATCCACACAGGCCGAAACAGCTTTCCCATAAACAAGCGAAAAAAGTCTTCCACCATCATTCTTACGAACCAGACAAAATCCTGTCCCACCATCGCCTATGAGGCATCTTCTCGCGCACAAACAACACTTGACTTTCATGCTGTCCTCTTTTTCGTAGAGCATAGCTTCATGTAGGGACATTTGATGTTTCTCTTCCATTTTATTTTTAATCTATATTTTGGGAATATATGGTTTATTCGTTAGCTGCCTTCGAAGAGTTTTCTTTTGTTTCGAAAACGAGCGGTGGAGAAGCAGTTTTCACTTCCAATTCCGTGCTAAGTAAGCCTTCCAAAAAACCAGCCCAGATTTCGGGTTCAGTGATAAACGGTGTTTTTATCAACAAGTACTTGTCTTTCAGGTAAATGTCGCCAAAACCCTGTACTCTTAAGCGTTTGAAAACTTCTTGCCATTTTTCGCGGTCTGCCGTTTTAATATCAAGCGTTGTCTCGATGGAGACTTTCAAGGCGTCGCCCATTTTCCTTCCTATTTCTCGGTACTTTTCCTCTGGCGCATATTTCATAAAGATATTGATTAGTTCCACGTTCACGAAGGCTATTCGGCTTATTCCACAGTAGTATTCACCTGGGAAACGCCAATCATAAATCATCATGCTCCTGTAAACGTCAAGCATTTTGGAAATGAGCGGCTTGATGCCCGGCTCTTTTCCCTCTCTGATTAGAGAGTCAATGAATTCTCGCTCTTCTTTCTCTAGAATTATGGTTGTTCTTTTTGCTGATTCTCCGTCCTTCTTCATTAGTGCCTCAAGTTTTTTCTCTTTTTCCTCTTGCATACATGTTATGTCTACTAGCATATTTTATATGTCTTGCTGCTCAGCCGTCTTAAACCGAACAATTTTTTACGCGGTTTTAGCTATGTTAAGGTTGCCGATGAAGAACCTATTTGTCTGAAAAGATGATGTACTCTAGGGTATCGGAGGCAAAAAATTCGCTGACTCAAGTGATAATCTGTTTCTTGATCAAGTACCATACGAGAATTAGACCGACTATGAATAGGACAGACCCTGCCGCCATTGAGGCAAAGAAGTTTATGTCAAGAAGATGCGATAACACGTAGACTAGGTAAGGACCACCGAAAGTAAAGAGAGCCGTGAAGATTACCAAAATTGCTTTCACGAATTTTGAGTCCAGCCTGCTCGTGCTTTTGTTTTCCAGTTTTTCCTCAGTCATGGCGCTCACATTCCGTTTTATTGTTTTATGATTGATGTTTTCTCTTATAACCCTTCCTTTACTTCGTTGCCAAGTGCTTTCATTAGGAACTTGAAGACAGAAAAACCTGCACCGCGGTCGGCTCTGAACCCACTCGTTGAGCCTAGCAAGCACACTCCTTCCATGTTACGTTCTTTGGCAAGTCCCAACATTAAACCTGTGGCTCCGACTATTCTGCCTTTGCTGTAAATCACCGCACCTTTGTCCATAAACTCAAGCGCAAGTCGAGGCGAGGTGGCTGCCACAAACACTTGTGCTCTCTCCTCTATCATGGGCATTCCGCCAATTGTCACGATCATGCTGCAACCCTGCTTTTCAACGATATCCAAGATTTCATCGCAAACCGCATAGTGTGCAAGCACGTCATCAAAAGAGGGCTGAGTGTCTCCTATCATTATTATGAAATCGTTCTTCTCCATGGGTGCCGCATAGAACTCATATCGAGGCAGATGACAAATTCCCTTTGAACTAATAGACACGTAATCGGGAAATGAAGGGGAATACAACTCCATGAAAGGCTTTGCTCCACAAAACTTCACCAAAAGATGAGCCGCAATCTTTCCAACGTTCCCAAAGCCCGGAAGTCCCTGCACAAAGATAGGTTTCTCAAGAACAGGGTTGGATATTTGGCGAAGATATGATTTGTCCACTGTGCTCACATCCTGCTCGATAACGTCTGTGTAATACTAAAACGTTTTTACAATGAGAATGCTAATATATGCTGGGAGAGTATCTCCTAAAAGATCGCGGAAATAATGGTTTGACAAAAGTGCAGCGGGGTGGGGTAGCCAGGATTAACCCGCTGGGCTCATAACCCAGAGATCGGTTGTTCAAATCAGCCCCCCGCTACTCACCAAAAGAGCGAAAATAGTATGGTAAGCCCATTTTTGCAGCAGCTTCTGGTTAACGCGTGCTTCGTTTGAGAATGATTGTTGTCGCTGTGACGAGAATGAAAGCTAGAAGAAGGGTAGCTGAAGTTGGGAATTCTGGGTTGATGGATGCAACCTCAAAGTCCATAGTGTCTCCGACGGTTTCTATATCTAAGCCTATTTGCGCCCGTGCGGTTCAAGTGCCAGTAACTATCTCGGTCGTGTGCTCAAGAGTCAACTGAATCTTGAGAACTGTTGAACCGATTCCCGAGGAATTTGTGACCGTTCTCAGAAGAGCAGAAATGTTCTGATAGGACTTGATTGGGCCAACGATTTCAAAGGTCACGGTTTGGTTTTTTACTGGAACACGCGCGCGATAGGCCTAGCTTGATAGAACTTACATCCACAAAAATTAAATGACCTAGGATTCATAATAATGAGTGCAAAACATGAAGGAGATAGAAGAATGAAGAAGCAAGTAGTATTTTCAATCGCAGTTGTTATGATCCTAATGTTTTCAATGTTTGCAGTGCTAACTCCCAAGTTGCGCGCGGCTGGGCAACCAAGAGTCAACAAATGGTCTAAAACCACTTGGGAAGTCAACCCCGCCTATGCACGGCAACTGACCAGTGCTGAACTTGACGCTACACCATCTGATCCTATACCATTCAACATAGACATGGTGAACTCTGAGCCCGATTACACACTGGCTGATGGAAGCGGGATCTACGTGGCAGTGTTGGACACTGGGCTACTGAGCAATTATGAATGGTACTTCCCGCCAGACATGGTCAACATCAAGACAGAATGGGGTATCGGCTTCAGCCACGACGTAACCTACAACCCTGTTACACAAGAGCTTGATTTCGGTCCGCTTCGTAGTGACAGAGGCTTCTACACGCACGACGCGTGGAATCCAAATCCAGATCCCAATCCCTTTGGAATGGGATTTGGATCCGGCCACGGCACACATGTGACAAGCATCATAACAGGCTACGAATTCTGGAGAGGGACTGTTGATACATGGATAAAAGGCGTTGCACCTAAAGCCACAATCATTCCAGTACTAGTCCTGGACGATTGGCTCTACTTTAACAGCACCTACCAGTCTCCCGAATACCCCGATGGAGATTGGTTCCTTGAAACAGGTGGAACTGACGAAATGGTCGCAGCAGGCATAAGATATGTAGGTGACCTTGCAGAGAGTCAACACATAAAAATAATCATCAACATGAGCTTGGGCGGGTCTGAACCAACAACAATCATTGAGGACGCTGTCAACTATGCAATAGGCAAAGGAGTGATCATTGTTGCTTCAGCAGGCAACGAAGGATACGCTGGAATGGGCTGGCCAGGTGCGTACCCGCAAGTGATTTCAGTGGCTGCAGCAGGATGGACGCAAGAATACGGCGGTGGAAATTACAATCCCTACGACTACTACTGGTGGTGGAAAGACGTTCCCGAGAAACTCCACACCAAAAACACTGTACTCAACTGGACCCACCCGGCCTGGAGCGGATTTGACATATATGGGGACCCGACAACTGATCCATATTGGAACCCAGCTTACGCTGGTCCTACGGGCACCTTCACCAACAAGGAGGAAGTATATCTAACGGACTTTAGCAGCAGACCAAACAAGGCTCTAGGGCAGAAGAAAGATGACCTAGATCTTGCAGCTCCAGGAGCAGCAATACGCGGTCCGTACAAGGACTACTTTAGTTACATGCCAGCATTCTATGCTGTTTGGGGAACAAGCCAAGCAGCACCGCACGTATCTGGAATAGCTGCTATCGTTGAAGAAATGCACCCAAAGCTTAACCAGGCCGGCATGCATAAAGCGCTTGTCAATGCAGCACACAAGAACCCAATGCCCTCCTGCGGTGGCGCATATGTTTCTGACGCCTTCAGCTATTACTACCCACTATTTGCGTGCTACAAAGTTAAGTGGAACGACCATGATGCGGGCGCAGGCCTCCTAACCTTAGACGAGGCTCTAAAAGCAGCGCATTAGCAACGTAAAACACAAAACTCACCCTCAACCTTTTTTTCTCTAGACCGCCATGAAGGTTGGCCAGAAGATCGCTCCACAATCAATATCTACTACAAAAATGTAGACTCCACTAGAGAAAGCAGAAATGTGGAAAGAATCAATAGCTATCTCGATCCTCCTATTGTCGTGCTCGCTAGTGCTTGGCTTTAGTGTCCTTTCCGCTAAGGCCATAGGAACCGTTTGCATACGAGCCGACGGAAGCATTGACCCTCCATCTGCGCCAATTCAGCAAAGCGGAAATACTTATACTTTTATAGGTGATATTTATGGTCGAATCGTTGTGGAAAGGAATGGCGCTGTAGTCGATGGGGCAGGCTACACTGTTCAGGGAGATGGAACAGCCAATGGAATAGACCTGCCAAATCTTACAAGTGTCACCATCATGAACGTTACAATCTCAAATTGTGACTGCGGCATCAACATAACTTCATCAGACCACATAGTCGTTTTGCGAACAACACTGACCAACAATAACGATGGCATCGCGCTCGACGACTCTTCATACAACATCATCTATGGAAACATAATAACAGCTAACAACTTCGAAGGCATATACCTCTACTATTCTTCAAGTAATACTGTTTCTGGAAATCAGATTATGTCAAACCAGTTTGATGGCATCTACCTCTATTCCTCTTTCAGTAACGCTATATCTGGAAACCAGATAGAGTCAAACGAATTTGATGGCATCTACCTCTATTACTCAACGAATAACGTGATCACAGAAAACAACATAACAAACAACGAGAACGGCATCAGTCCCTACTATTCCTCCAACAACAGGATTTTCCACAACAGCTTTGCTAACAACAAAAACCAAGTAAATCCCCAAACATCCCTAAACATTTGGGCCAACGGCTACCCATCGGGGGGGAATCACTGGAGCAACTACAATGGAACCGATTCAGATCACGACGGAATCGGAGATACGCCCTACATCATTGATGCAGATAATCAAGACAACTATCCAATCATGAGCCCTTGGGTTCATAAGGTTGGCGATGTCAATTTTGACGGAAAAATAGACGTTAAAGACGTCTACGCGGTCTCAAGAGCCTATGGCACAACACTGAAGGGACCAAACCCGTCAGGTCTCTATTACACCCCTGTCTGCGACCTCAACAACGACAACAAGATTGATGTAAGAGATCTGTACCTCGTGTGTGTACAGTATGGCACATAGATTAGCCCGCGCCATTATTCGGCTGACTTGAAGGAGATCGTTATGAAGAAAACTTGCGAACTCCATTCGGTATTGTTACTAGCTTTGTTAATGTTTTTTCTATCTCGGTCACCTGTCGCTCATGTTCAATGCGCATCTTTTGCGCAAAGCACTCCAATAATCTACCTTCAGCCGACTGAAAATTTGTTTTACACCAATCAAACGCTCGTCGGTGATCGTTTCAATGTGACCGTCTGGGTTAGAGATGCTCCACCTATTGTAGCTTGGCAAGTCCACATGGAATTTAGTGACAGCGTAATCAATGCAACTCGATGGGTAGAGCCCACAACCGATCCACAATACATATTCTATGGGAAAGAAACGCTCCCAAATCCAACTCCTTCCACTCCAGGCTACGGGCATCTAGACATAGGAAGAGGTAGTCTACAAGTAGAATCAATTCTGTTCCCAACAACACAACCATCCAGTAGCGGAAGCGGGAAGCTTTGCATATTTGAATTTAATATAACGCGTTATCCGACAAGCGACACAATCTCATCTCTCCTCAATATAACCTCAGCAGATACGGTTCTGTTGAACCCTGACGGTAGTGATGTTAGCCCTGTCACCAAGCAGGACGGCTCATTTAACTACACCTTCGTAGCAGTTCCCACACTTCGTCTAGTCGAGGACCCCCAATTCATCCAGTTTACACCTTACCAAAACGTGACAGGCAGTTCATTCAACACGACTGTCTCCGTGGACGGCCCAGCATCAGTGGCAGGTTTGACCAATGCTTCATTCACTTTAAACTATGATCCATCACTGTTCTCCACAAGTGAATCAAACGTTATCTTGAACAGCATATGGGTAGGCCCACACGACATCTTGATTGGCACTGGGCAAGTCACCGTTGCAGTGTCAAATCCGTCACCTCTGCCTTCAGAACCAACAGTCCTGATATGCATGATCGCGTTCACGGTTCAACAACAGCAAACTGTTCCGCCTCAAACTCTCGGAGATCACATCAACACTAGCATCAATTTCACTTCATCAACACTACTGAACAGCGCTGGCAACGCGATCAACCGGATCTCGCCTTCCAATCAGACAATCACGATATACGCTTATCAGATCAAGGCAGCAGTCTTGGCGATCACTCAACCTGCAATTACTAGCGCTGGTACTACGATACAAAACGGCACGCAATTCGCTGTCAACGTGTCAATTACCGCTGTCTACAATCCGTCCCTCATTCAAGTAAGACTGCTCTACAATCAGAGTGTCATAATGTGCAACGGAGTCAGCCACATCGGCGAAGTAGCTCTTGACAAATTCAATAGCCATATCCATCAGCCAGATGCGGCTGTTGCCAATGTTTCAATAAACGGACATACAAACCCCATAATATCAGGACCCATTTTTCAGTTCGAATTCATAGCAGTAACCGAAAACGCCACAAGCTATCTGAACTTCTCGCAACCCTACGGACAAGGCACGCTCATTCAGGATTCGTCAGGAGCAATAGCAAATGTTACGTACTCAGAGATTGTCATTCATGTTAGCGAAACTCCACGCCCGCATCTCGTATTGGAAAGTTCCCAAAAAGGCCTGAATACCACAGTAAGAACGCAATGTTCGTTTGAGCTTACTGTGAAGAATGAAGGAAACATTGAAGCCACGAATGTCAGCTTGTTTTCGCATGGTGTTCCTTCCTCTTGGCTTCAGTTTTCTGAAGACGAGTTCCCACTTGCGCCGAATTCCGAGAAGAACGTGAATGTGACGGTTACGCCTATGTACGCGGGAGAATTCAACCTTACAATAACGGCCACTTCATTGGAGGGAAATACGCCTACTATAACTTTGACACTGAGTGTCAGCGCGCCCCCTCCCACCCTTCCGTTGGAGTGGGTAATACTTGCAGTCGTCGTAATTGGAACAGGGATCATCATAGCATTCATTGCAGTAAGGAATAGAAAGCGAAAGGAGATCAAACAAGATCGAGTATGAGAACACTCTTATATGGTGACAATGCTAGACTCTTTCGAGAGAAGCATAGGCACTCAATCGGGAGGAAATGAGGATGGGTGTAGTTTTCGCTTGTATTGCTCCACATGGGGCCGAAATTATTCCAGAGTTGGCTGGTGACATGTTTGATGTTTTTGCTGAAACTCGTAAGGGCATGGAGGAATTGGCAAAATTGCTTTGTGAGCGAAACCCTGAAACGATTGTCATCGCCACTCCGCATAATTTGCGATTAGAAGCCATGATAGGCGTAATAACCTCTGAATTCACGGAAGGGGTATTGGAAAATAATGATAAACAAGTCAAGCTTCGATGTGAATGCGACCAGCAAATGGCGAGAACAATACTCAAGAACTCGAAGTCATTCAATCTACCTGTGGTCGGTGCCAATTATGGTACAAGTGAGGGTCCGGCATCATGTATGCCTATGGACTGGGGCGCGCTAATACCTTTATGGTATTTTGTAGGCCAAAATCTGAACAAATCAAAGGTTGTGCTTGTCACGCCATCCAGAGAAATTCCATTAGCGAACCTTGTTATTTTTGGGCGACTCATCGCTGAAACAGCAAAGGATTTAGGTAGAAGCGTTGCTTTCGTAGCGAGTGCGGATCAAGGCCATGCTCACAGAATCGATGGACCTTACGGTTTTAACTCTGCTTCTGCAGAGTTTGACAAGATGGCTGTAAACGCAGTTTCAGAGAGCAACTTGAAATCCTTGCTAGATTTGCCTCAGCAATTCATAGATGATGCGAAACCTGACAGCATATGGCAGATAGCAATACTGCAAGGCATTCTTGAACATGTTCAAATGCGCGGTCACTTGTTTTCCTACCAAGCTCCTACATACTATGGACTGCTTTGTGCAGCCTATTTACCCATCGAAAAAGAAGCACGTGACAAAATAGGGTAAGATGCTGTTAAATGCCTTTCATCAGGTCGCCAAGAGAGAGTCCCTGCAGACCGATGTCTTCGCAGTGAATGTCTTCACCATTAATGCTTAGATTTTCAGTTTCCATGAACGCTTTCCAGAGTTTTGATTCCACTGCTTTCTGTCGAAGGTTTTCTTTAACTTCCCTGAGAAGCTTAATTCTTTCGCGATCCGGCATTTCCAGCAGATCTATCTTCTTGTTTTTCTTTTTGCTAAACAACGCCATCATATTCCCTCTTAAAGTAGTATATCGCATGTCTTAATAAATCAGTTCTTTCACACGTGGAATATATCCAAACACGATATACGTGAGTAAATCTTTCAAAAAGATCGAAATCTACATGCACTGATAAAGAAGCCAGTACGGAGAATTTGATCGAATGTGGAATCTTCTGTGAGCTTAGCCTCTTCCTTTCTCTTCCTTTCCAAAATACTTTGTCCACTTGAGCTTGCGGGAGTCTCTTCCGAAGTTCAAGGAGCTTTTCCTACACTTGCTTGAACAGAACCACAGAATCGAGCCGTCGTTCTTAACGTACATCATGCCTGTGCCCGCTGGAAATTCACTGCCACAGAACGAACATTTTCTAGGTCTAGGCAAATGCAATCCCTCTAAACAATCTCACTTTCATTCTTATCTTTTGATCTTCTTAGCTTCTCTTTCAGTTTCCCTGAGCATCAAGATATCTTGAACTCGCACTGGACCCTTAACATTGCGTGTTATGATACGTCCCTTGTCTTTTCCTTCCAAGATGCGTATTCTAACCTGTGAAATTTCCCCTGTCACGCCGGTGCGTGCAATGACTTGAATAACTTCTGCTGGCGTAAGCTCCTCTTCAGCCGCAGAGGGCTTCGCCCCCGTTTTCTCTCCTTTGCTCATCACTGCGGTCCTCTTTTAACCTGCTCAATCCTTGTTGATATTTCCTTAACCAGTCCAGTAGCGTCTCCTTCTTTTGTGATGCATGCGGCAGCCGCGGGAACATCGATGCCAATAGCTTTACCTATCTGCTCCTTGGTTGGGACAAACATGTATGGGATTTTTCTTTCTTCGCACAGTAACGGCAAATGAGCCACAACTTCTGGTGGATCAACATCCTCTGCTATGACGACGAGCTTTGCTTGTGCTCTTTCAACGGCTTTCGTTGTTTCATTCGTGCCTTTTCTTACTGTGCCTGTCTTCGCAGCTATTTGCAGGGCTTCATAGGCCGCATCTGCGAGCTCTTTCGGCACCTCATATTTTACGTAAAACGGTTTGGACATAAGCCTCACCCTTCAAATGCACAGTCTAATCAACACTTCTTGTTTATGAAGGTTTCTACTTCAAGAGAACAAGTTATAACCTCAAATATTGCGGTGATCCCATGTCTTTCTTCTCGAAAAATTCAAGCTTTTCACAGAACATTAGGCGAAGGAACATGATTGCAACCAGCGGAGAAACTGAAATCTTTTAGTACCGAATAGAATGAGGCGTTTTTTGGGAGATAATATTGAAATCAAAAAGCAGTGGTTTCTTTTGTTGGGAAAGGTTTAAATAAGGTGTAATGTTTCAACATGATGCTTTTCGAGGGGAAATCTAAAGGTTGCAACGATTAGGCTTAGTCCTCCATATGAGTCCTAGCCGGAACATCATTGTGAAAATCGAAAACACGCCGAGAATTGGCGAAACGGTTGTTGACGAGAATCTGAAACCTGTTGGAAAGGTCTTTGATATCTTCGGGCCAGTGTCCTCACCCTACGCAGCAGTAAGACCTACAATTTCAGAACCTGAGAAATTGGCGAATAAGAGATTGTACGTATCCCCTCAAAGAGGAGAAAGGAGAAAGTAAGAAATGAGTAATGAAGAAGGACATGAAGATTCAGATCAATTGTCAGCAGCACAGCGTTCACAATCTGTCAAAGTTCAAACTTGCCCCGAATGTCACAGTACAAGACTCATGCGCGATTACGAGTCCGCGGAAATAGTCTGCATGGACTGCGGCATCGTCGTGGCGTCAAAAATAGCTGACAGAGGACCCGAATGGAGAGCTTTTGACGATGAACAAAGGGCTAAACGCACCAGAGTTGGCGCTCCCTTGACCTATACTATCCATGACAAGGGTCTATCAACTATGATCGACTGGCACGACCGAGACATATACGGAAAAAGCCTGTCACCAGGACAAAAGGCGCAAGTCTATAGGCTCAGAAAATGGCAACGGCGCATAAGAGTTTCAGATGCCACTGAACGCAACCTTGCATTCGCGCTATCCGAAATCACAAAGATAGCCAACAATCTTAACCTTCCCAAGAACATTCTCGAAACCGCTTCGGTTATCTACCGAAAAGCTGTAAAAGAACGACTGATACGTGGAAGATCAATCCAAGGCGTAACAGCAGCAGCAATATATTTGGCTTGCAGACAATGCGGACTAGCTAGAACATTGGAAGAGATAGCTCAATCATCGAGTGTTAACAAGAAAGAAGTCGGCCGAAGTTACCGTTTTCTGATCAGAGAGCTTGACTACTCCATTCCGCCTTTAAAACCAAGCCAGTACATAACCAAATTCTCAAATCAACTAACAATGCAAGGAAAAGTCGAAGAGATCGCCCACAAAATCTTGGGTGCAGCAAAAGAGCTTAAGCTCACTTCAGGTCGTGGTCCGACTGGCATCGCTGCGGCGGCAAGTTACATAGCTTCAGTGCTTACTGGTGAAAGAAAGACTCAACGGGAAATTGCTGAAATAGCGCAGGTGACTGAAGTCACAATTCGAAATCGCTACAAAGAGCTTATTGAGCGGTTAACGTTCCAGATTTCTCTCTGACATCTTCTTTTTTTCCATCTGTCTTGCAATCGGATTATGGCAATTCTAAAGAAATTCTTCCTCTTCACAGGTAGAACATTCTTCATTTGATGGTTTACTTTCATCTTCCTCCAAAAAGCGAGTTTCAAGCTCTTCAAGAAATTTCTGTGGGATTCTCTCTTTCAAGGCTTTAGCCTCATTTTTCAGCTTGTAAACCTCTTCCTCTAGGCTTTTTGCTTTCTCACTCAACTCGACAACTTCCTTAAGCTGGTTCACTTCCTCCAGAAGCATGTGTTTTTCTTCTTCCAATGCCCTGATCTTTTCTACCAGTTTGGTTTTCATCTTGAGAACCTGCATGATACTTGCCACCCATCACTTCTTTATCTCGTATGTTTGCAATTAATAATTTACCTCACACTTAATAGAAGTTTGTTACAAAACACATTTTAGACGCTTGAAGTGATAACTATAGGAAGGAGGAGGCTTACAACTTGGTTAGATGCCCTAGATGCGGGGCTGACGTGAAAACTCCAGTCAAGACTTGGCCTATTCCTTCTAGAAAACCGACAAAAGACGGCGAAGAACCCAAACTCGCTGGAATCTTTGAGTGTTCTAGCTGCAAAGCTAGATTTAGAGCTGCGGTGGAAGCCGAGACCAGAATTGAAGAGACAGCAAATATTAAGAACATGGTTGAAAGAATTAGAGATATAAAAGGTGAGCTCATGCAGACATTGAAGAATCTCCATGAAAAAATAAAAACCTTGGAGACTGAACGCGCTAATCTGATGATAGAAATCGATAAGTTGCGGAAGGTTGCGGAATCAAGAGCGAGCGCTCTTGAGAGCGAAGTAAGCATGCTACGAGAAGAAGTGAAGTCATTAAGAGACCTTCTAGGTTACGCAAAGGATACCGAAAAATAGCAAAACAAAACTTTCCGTCTGAGCTTACGTCCATAAAAGAATTTCTAGGCGTTGGTCTTTAGATACTTCTGGTAGTACTCTTTGGCCTTGGCTACGGCTTTTTCAGCATTCTTCACGATTGGATATTTTAGGCCTGAAATCTTTTCGGCTTCACTGAAGTACTCAACGACCTTCTTTGTGTCTCCCTCGTAAAGGGCTAATCCGCCTGCAATGTCGTACCATACTCTAGCTCTACTCAAGTTCTTTTCTTTTTCGAGTTTTTCCGCGTTTTGAGCGGCTTCTTTTATTGAGAACTGGATTTTTCTTGGATCAAGGAACATAGTCTGATGCAGGGCTTCATATATTGTGTCGTCATTGCCACAGATCTGTCTAAGCTCGTCGATCCTTGCTGCGGTTTCAACATGCACCTTTTCTTCCTTCTTTCCGAATATTCCTCGTAAACCCACTGTTAAGCCTCCTTAGCTTCTACCTTCCTTCTTTGATTGATTCAAGACTAGCTATAAACAATAGGTAATTTTAAAGGTTTGTCCTTCATTAGTGTAAGGCCATGCCGTATAAGTTCATCTTTGATCTTTCAAGAATTCCGAGATTCTTCTTTAGAGAGATCACTAGAGCTAGCTATCAAAAGGGCATGTACAAGAAAGCTGGCAAGACCGCGCAGGAGATAATACGGAAATTCAAAATTCAAGAAGCAACAGGCCTCAATTTGTCTGATGCTGTTGTTCTTCTTGAAGATCTCATAGACTTGAATGCCAGAAATCTTGTGGAACGAGAGAAGTTTGTGCAAACCAAGAGAAGGGCGCTCTTCTTGCCTCATTGTTCTAGAAAGTACATGGACAGCCGCTGTAAGGCAGCTTTCGATTCTAATATCCCGTCCTACGTTTGTGCCCATTGTTCTCCAGACTGTTTGATCAACAAAGCCGTATCCCTTGCCGAGAAGAGAGGCTATGACGCTTATATTGTACCAGGAGGTTCCTGTGTCCCAAAAATCCTGAAGACAAAAAACTACGAAGGTGCTATTGGCGTTGCTTGTGGGGAAGAGACAAAGCTTAGTGGAGAAGTCTTGACAAGCATGGGTGTTGTCGGTCAAGCCATTCCACTGATAAAGAATGGATGCGCAAACACAGTCTTCAACGTTGAAACTTTGCTTAAAACCCTTTAACAGCAAGAGAAAGGAAGATTACTTTACGATTTCTCGTTTCTTCCATCGTAAGTTTTTGCTATGGCACTTTCTACACTTTACAGAAGTGGAAGCATTTCTTGCGCCACAGTGTCGGCAGATTTTCATGTAGAGTCTGTGCTTTTGTGCAAGCGCCTTTTTGAACGGGTCCATGATCGGCATTCGTTCATCCTTCTATTTTCCGTGGCTAGAACTCAGATGGGCCAGTCTCAAATATACTTTTTGCCCTTGTCAAAAAAACGGTATTCTTCTTTTCTAGGCGTGGACTATTTTTGTCAGCAATTCTGCTACGTCACCTGGTCTTTCAGCTACTGTTACACCTGCATTTTTGAAAGCCTCAATCTTGTTTTCGGCCGTCCCTGCTTTGCCCATTACTATTGCTCCGGCATGGCCCATGCGTTTTCCTGGCGGTGCAGATCGTCCAGCGATGAAGGCTACGACTGGTTTCGGATACTTCGTGTCGGCGACGTACTTCGCTGCTAGTTCTTCTTGGTTGCCGCCGATTTCACCTATCAAGGCCACTGCTTTTGTCTGTGGGTCTTTCTCGAACATCTTCAGTGCGTCTATGAAGTTCAATCCTGTTATTGGGTCTCCTCCAAGACCGAGACATGTTGATTGCCCAAGTTGTTTTCTAGTTAAAGCTGCTGCTATTTCGTATGTGAGGGTTCCGCTTCTTGAAACCATACCTACGCCGCCTTGTTTGAAGATGTGTGCAGGCATTATTCCCAGTTTACATTCTGCAGGCGTAATTATTCCTGGAGTGTTTGGTCCGATTATGGTGGCGTTATTTTGTCTGGCGTATGCCATTAGGTTGACTGCGTCTTTGATTGGGATGTGTTCCGTTATTATGACGACTGTCTTTATTCCATTTTCAATAGCTTCTAGGGCTGCGTCTGCTGCGAAGGGAGCTGGTACAAAGATTATTGAGGCATTTGCGTGATATTTTTCCTGTGCTTCTTGCAGTGTATCGTAGATTGGCACGTTGTGAATTTGTGTTCCGCCTTTTCCGGGTGATGTTCCTGCCACGATTTTTGTTCCGTATTCCAGCATTCGTTCAGTGTGGAAGCTTCCCTGTGTTCCCGTTATGCCCTGTACAATGGCTCGTGTGTTCTTGTCAATAATTATCCCCATGTCTAGGCACCTCCTTGTTTGGAGATTTCAACAACTCGCTTTGCCGCCTTTTCCATGCTTTCCAGCACATCTATTCCCGCTTCAGTCAGAATTCTCTTTCCTTCCTCTTCGTTTGTACCTACCAACCTGATAACCATGGGTTTAGTCACACCAACTTTCTCCTTTGCTTCTAGGATTCCTCTTGCAACTTCATCGCATCGAGTGATCCCGCCGAGGATGTTAATGAAGAGGGCTTTGACGTTTGGGTCTGAAAGCACTATCTTGAGTGACAGAGCTGTTTTTTCTGAGGGCGCTCCTCCGCCGACATCTAGGAAGTTTGCAGGCTTTCCACCATAGTATTGGATCGTGTCCAGTGTTGCCATGACTAAGCCTGCTCCGTTACCGATGACTCCTATGTTTCCGTCCAATTTGACGTAGGCTAGATCGTTCTTCATGGCTTCCAGTTCTTGCGGTGTAAGTTCACTTTCACCTTCTAGAAGCCGTTTCTTGTATTCTGGATGTCGAAAGAGTGAATTATCGTCTATTATTATGCGAGCGTCTGCTGCCATGAATTTTCCATCAGCAGTTTCCACAAGAGGGTTCATCTCAATCAATTCCGCGTCATAGTCCATACCGACATTGTACAGGCTTTCAAGGGTTTTTCCAAGTTCCGAGATTTGATTGCCAGAATAACCCATTTTTTTTGCGATCTGTCGGGCTCGGAACGGGCGAAGACCAAGTTGAGGGTCTATTAAGACTTTTATGACTTTTTCCGGGGTTTTTGCGGCAATTTCTTCTATTTCCATTCCGCCAACCGCAGAAGCTACCGCAACATAACTTTGCTTGAACCTGTCAGTCGTTATGCCGAAGTAAAGCTCCCTTTTTATCTGTATTTTTTCTTCTATCCAGACGCTTTTGACAGGGATGCCCTTTATCTGCATTTTAAACAGTTCTTCTGTGTTTCTTTCGGCTTCCTCAACAGAGTTGGCGAAGAGTATTCCGCCGGCTTTACCTCTTCCCGCAACCAAGACCTGTGCTTTAACCACGACTGGTGGTTTCATTTTGCTCGTGATTTCACGAGCTTGGTTTGGGCTTGTTGCGAGTCCTCCTTGCGGTGTCGGGATTCCGTATTTGGCGAGTATGGTTTTTGCTTCGTATTCGAAGAGTTTCATTGCGGTTTTCTCCTTATTTTATGGCTTCTATGGTTACGTAGGATCTCGTGTCTTGTATGCCTTCGACGGAATATAACTTTTTCAAAACTTCGTCAAGTTTTTCTCGCTCGACGATTAGTAATGCGTCGACATCGCCTGCTATTCTGAAAGCTCTCTGAACGTCGAGTTCCCTGATTTTTTCATACACATTTATCCTCTTAACGGGTGAGATTTTCACAAGGACAAAGGCTGGAACCGAGGATATTCCTAGTGCGTTTAGTCCTTTCTCCGTTACGTCGATGAAGCCTCTGCCCGTGCGTATGTAGCTCAGATTTCGAAGTTTGCGTAGGTGAACATTCAATGCTTGTCTGCTTACACCCAGTTCCTTGGCCAGTTCATCCTGTTTCACGCGTAGGCTGCAGGTGTTTGTGGGTTTGCCCTTGTCGTAGAGCATTCTCAGAAGCTGTATCGAACGTCTTGTTAGAGTCTCCAACATGTTTTCCTCTGTCTAATGTTTTGTCAAGAATTAGGTTTACGATGATATTGTTTATTTAAACATTTAGCAAATGCTGCGTGAATGATGTGAACAATTCTCGGGCTTCGCATTTTTTGTTTGAATGGATGTGGAAACCGTAATGTATTTATTTGCGGTCAAAAACTGGTTATGACGCCTACAGAAAATATGAAAAACTGGAGTGAGGCGGTACAAAAATGTCAGAAAGCAATTCAGTGTTGATCGGAAACAAGCCAGTAATGAACTATGTACTGGCATGCATAACCCTCTTTCACGGCGGAGCAAAAGAAGTAAGCGTCAAAGCACGAGGAAAATCCATAAGCAGAGCAGTAGATGTAGTCGAAGTTGTTAGACGCAGATTCCTACCAGATGTAAAGATCGAAAGAATTGGCATTGGAACGCAGCAAATGGCCCCCAGAGAAGAGGGTGGCTCGCCAACAAACGTCAGTACCATAGAGATAACCCTTGCACATTAGAGTAGCGAATAAGCATGAATTTGCAGAGCTCCGCCGCCCCTCCTTTATTTGTAGTGGAGGGCCTTTCCAAAGGTGAAAACAGTACTTTGCAGTTTCTGCCTGAAAAGTGGCATACTGTGCCAAAAGTGTTCAGCTAGGGTAAAGTCTGGCGAAATTAGCGAACAGGATTTGAAGATTGCTCGTTTGTTGTTGTCTCTGGAGGAGAAATATCCTTCTCTTCAAAATGTTTATTTCCATAAGGCTATTGAGGCTGGGAAAACCCTTGCCCTAATCGTTGGGCCAGGCGATGTTCCGAGGCTTTTGGGATATGGCAACAAGGTGCTCAGAACCTTGGGCGATGAAACTGGCAAGAACGTTCGGGTTCTGGAGCACGGGGCTGATGAGAGAAAGTTCTTGGAGGACTTGTTTGCTCCTCTAAGCATAATGACGATTAACAAGATATGGTTGCCCGACGGAAGCACTGAAACACGCGTTATTCTGAGAAGAAGGGGCAGAATGCAACCTTTTGATGTGGCGGCTTTGAAGGAAATTGCCCAGAAAGTGCGCGACATGACTTTGCGAGTAGAATTCGCAGATTAGGTTGAGCGGTGGTTTTTTGTATGAAGTTGGATTCTATGGGCGATTGGCGAAGGACTCATTATTCTGTCGATGTTAAGTCTGAAATGGACGGTCAAGAGGTAACGCTGTTTGGCTGGGTTCAAGAGATTCGCGATCTAGGTTCGCTTCGTTTTATCGTATTGCAAGACAGAGAAGGCACGGTTCAGATTACTGTTTTGAAGAAGAAAGCAAGCAGCGAAGTTCTTTCGAAGTCTGACGTTCTGCAGAAGCGGTACAGCATCGGCGTGAAAGGCTCCGTGAAAAAGACCACTATGACTCCTAGAGGCATCGAAGTAATCCCGAACGAGATTAGGGTTTTCAGCACAGCCAAGGTTGAGTTGCCCATTGACATTACTGGCCGGACACCTGCGAATTTGGAGGTTCGATTGGATGCGCGAGCTTTGGACCTTTGCACGGAAGAAAATATCGCCGTTTTCAAGGTTCAGCACGCGGCTGCGGAATCTATTCGGAGTTTTCTGTTTGGGCGTGGGTTTTTGGAAGTGCACACGCCTCGGTTTATTGGGTCGGCGACTGAAGGCGGCGCTGCTCTGTTCAGTGTGGATTATTTTGATAGGAAGGCGTTTCTTGCTCAGAGTCCGCAGTTGTATAAGGAGGAGCTTGTGATGAGTTTGGAGCGGGTTTTTGAGATTGGCCCATTTTTTAGGGCTGAGGAGTCGCATACTAGACGGCATTTGAGCGAGTTTGTGTCAGTTGATATTGAGCAGGCTTTTGCAGATGCTGAGGATGTTATGCAGTTGCTTGAACAGCTTGTTCAGCACGTTTGTAAGGATGTGAAAGAAAAATGCCAAAGAGAACTCGTCACTTTGAAGCACACGATTAAAGTGCCTGAACTTCCTTTCAAGCGGTTAACTTATGATGATGCGCTTCGGGATTTGAAACATGAAGGCGTGGATATTCCATGGGGTGAAGACATTCCAACGCCGGCTCTTCGAACTTTAGGCAAAATCCATCCGTACTTCTATTTCATAACTGAATGGCCGACGCATGCGAAGGCTTTCTACATCAAGCCACGTGATGATAATCCGGAGTTGAGTGAAGGTTTTGATCTGATGTGGCGCTTTCTGGAACTAGTGTCTGGCGGAACAAGAATAGCTTCGAAAGAGCTTTTGACTAAGCGGTTGGAGGAAAAAGGCTTGAAACCAGAATCTTTCCAACACCACTTAGAGGCGTTTGATTACGGTATGCCCCCACATGCAGGCTGGGCTATTGGCTTGGAAAGACTGACGATGCTGCTTACTGGGAAGAAGAACATAAGAGAAGTAACACTCTATCCAAGAGACAAATTCAGGCTAACACCGTAGAACATGACCATTTCCGATTCGCCATTTCTAATGATGTAAGAGGCTCAAAATAGGTTTGCTCTTGGTTGGATTCTTATGGTTTAATTCTCTATTTTTGTTTTATAGAAGTATTCTTACAAAACGATTAAAGCCATCTGTGTTCACTTATTTATGGGTGGAGAAGGAGTATCATGAGAAAGTTTGCTATAGTGTGGCTTGCTGTGGCTGTTTTGATTGTTATGGCTAGTTTTTCGAATGTAGGCTTGAGCAATCAGTTATCGGCTTGTGTTCCTTCATGCAGCAGTACCGTTGACAAGGTACCGGGTGATGCTTTCACCGTGGAGATTGTCTTCAAGAATACCGGATCGACAGTAGGCAACTGGTCAGTCAACGTGGCATTTGAAGGCGAAAAATGGACTTGGAAAGACGCTCCGCAAAACCTGACGCTGAAGGCTTCCCAAACGAAAGCCTTAACTTGGAACGGAAAAGTTCCGGAAGACGCTCCAATAGACTCCGTGGCAAGATTAGTTGTCTATTATGACGATTCCTTCATAGCGCTCAACTGGTGGATTCACGTGGTTCCAGCAGCAGAATTGGCGATAGCGTCAAGCTCGGTGAAATAAACAACACTTAGCATGTCTCGTTAATGTTGCTTGCCTCCATAAGTCAGCGTTGGTTCTCAAGATTATGGTTTGTGTTAAGTTTTTCTTGTTGTTTTTATGGTTGTGATGGTAGCGGTGGAGGTGGTGGGGGCGGGGGCGGAGGCGTCTTGGTGGCTTGTTTCAATGCTAAGTAGAAGCTTACTGTGGTTACTGTGAAGATTATGTTTAGTATCCATTGGATTATTGCTCCGAGGTATGGGCCGATTATGGGGATTAAGGCGAACGCGAAGGTGAATATGATTGAGACGATGATCACTATTATCAGGAATATTATTACTTCGCCGAGGTTTTTGATGACGAAGTCGAAGGCTTTTTTCGTGCTCTCGATAGCGTCTGTTTTCTCAACTATTGCTATGGTGATTATGAAGAACGCTATCGGTATCAGGATTACCGTTATGGCACATACTGCGGCTATTAGCGCTGCAATGATTAGGGTTCCGAGTCTTGCGGTGGTGGCGTTCAGACTTTTACTCAGGTTGAGAGGTCGGTTGTTTAAGACATCGTTTGCCATGTCCACTGTTACACATTCTGCTATGAAGCCAACTATGAAAGCGATAAACGCACCTCCCCAAAGAATCCAAGGATTCGGATAAGTTATCTCGACTAGGTCACCTCCAAATAATGAACCCTGCCATGTGAAGCCTCTTATTGGAAAGACTATGTAAGCTAGTACAAGAAACAACAGATGGACTGCTATCGGGACAAGTGCCGGAGCGAATAATACTGGGTTTTTCGTTGATGCATCTACGCCTTTTGAGATGGACTCTGTTGATTTAGACATTCTCTCATGATCCTGAACCGTTTGATCTTTTTTTGAACATATTTTAGCGTTGTTTCAGGTTTCGGCTAATGCTTATTTAGACGCAAACAATCGGATGCTTTTCAGAGGTGTCGTACCTGTCCAAACCTCAAAAGGAAAAAAATGTTACGAAGGACAAGCTTATCGGCATGAAGGTCATTGATGGCGACGGAAACCTTGTCGGAACAGTCAAGGATGTTGCCTTCACAATCGGAAAGACAGGAATTTCACTAAGCGTAGAAAACAAGTCTGGCGAAAATCAAGAAGTTCCATGGGAAGACATCCAAGCTGCAGGAGACTTCATTATCCTGAAGCCGACAAAGCAAGCCTCAGCTCAACCACAACAAGAGGCTATACAGATCTGCCCAACCTGTAAAGGCCCACTCAGCTACATCAAAGAATACCAAAGATGGTACTGCTACAAGTGCCAAAAATACGTCTAGGAATCCTCAGCCTTCTTTTCATGTCGTACTCCATCTGGGAATCTCATCATAGCTTTTAGTTGAAAATGTCCTAAAAACTGATAAATACCCGTCTTCTTAATTGCCGACCACAGGGGGCAGGTAAGATAGGCTGCGGGGTCTTCGCCGCAATAAGCTACGAAAACCAGCCCATATTCCCGTACATATACTGGGGGCTGAGGGCTCAAAACCACAGAGGACACCAGTCACACGGCTTCCTCACATACAGCGACGGCAAGTTCCACATTCACCGAAGCCTAGACCTCGTGCCCAAGATAAAGTCAAGCGCCATCCAAGAATGGTTCGGACGGCTCCCAGGCAATCTAGGCATCGGAAACGTCAGATACACAACCTCCGGAAAAACCGACGAAAAATCCTTGATCAAGGGCACGCAACCCGTGACTGCCTCAAGAAACGGGCTGAAGATCGCCATCTCCTTTAACGGTAACATTGTCAACACTTTCCAGCTTGCAAAGGAGATAAAGACCAAGTTCCCAGATTTCTCCTACGAATGTGACGCTGAACTGGTCTGCCACAAGCTCATGATCGAACTGTTAAAAGGCAAGGGTATAACTTCTGCCGTAAAAGCATGCATGCAAGAAATTGATGGAGCTTTCTCCGTAGCTTGCATAACGCAAGACGGCCAATTATTCGCCTTCAAAGACCCACACGGAATAAGACCCTTATGCGCTGGCCACAGCAGAGACGGCTCAGCCTACGCTTTCTCATCAGAAACCGTAAGCCTAGACATAAACGGCTTCGAAAGAGACTTTGAACTCGACCCCGGCGAACTTGTAAAGGTCTCAAAAAGCGGCTTCATGAGGCAAAAACTCGTGGAAAGCGAGAGAAAAGCTTTCTGTGCTTTTGAGTTTGCCTATTTTGCAAGGCCTGACTCTCGATTTGACGATAAATACGTGTATGAGATACGCGAAGAGTTCGGCAGAAACCTTGTCAGAGAAAACCCTGACATCGTTAAAGACGCAGACATAATTCTCTCAGTGCCTGAGACAGGCGATGACCCAGCTATGGGCGTTCACGAGCAGTCTGGACTACGCTGGGAAAGAGCCTCGCGAAGGCACAGATACGTCACTGAAAGAGCCTTTATCTTACTCAACAAGGAACGGCAATCAACCATAGACAGAAAAATCAACATTCTAGCACCAAAGATCAAAGGAAAACGCATCATAATGACCGAAGACAGCATAGTCAGAGGAGACACCACTAAAATCACAATAGAAAAACTTCGTAGAATGGGAGCCAAGAAAATCTACATGTTCGTCACGTTTCCACGCATAATCGGCCCATGCCTATACGGAATAGACATGGCAACATACGGCCAACTCATAGGCTCAAAACACAGCCCTGAAGAAATAGCAAAAATCATAGGCGCCAACGCCGTATGCTACCAATCAATAGAAGACCTGATTAAGGCAACAGGCTTCAAGCGGGAACAGCTTTGCATGGCTTGCATAACAGGCGAGTATCCGACACCACTGGCTCAGAAAATGGCCGACACAATGAAAAAGAAATTCCTAGAAGGCTACGAAGAAACAGGAAGGCTCTATGAGATAGAAGAAGCAACCCAAACCAAATAGTGGCAAAACAAATTAGGCTTCTCCGTTTATTCTCTTAATCTGATGGGTTAGCTATGGAGAAGATAGGCGTACTTGTAGTTTCCTATGGCTCAAGAGAAACAGCCATTATCGACGCTTTTGCACGAAGCCTAAGCTATAAAGTTGAGCTTTACGTTGCAGACAAGCAATTAAACCCCTTCAACGTGAAAAGAGCCACCAAGCATGTCGTGATTCCAGACCTCAGCATTGAGAAGATTTGTCAATTCGCGGAAACAAACAAGGACAGAATAGACTTCGGTATAGTCGGCCCGGAAAAACCCATAATCGAAGGCATCCGCGATCTTGTAGAAAAACGAACAGAGATTCCCCTGATCTGTCCAACCAAGGAGTTCGCAATAGAAGAAAGCAAAGTCCAGCAAAGACTATTGTTCGAGAAAATAGTGCCAAAAGTAAATCCTCGCTTCAAAATCTTCAACCCTAAAGAGTTTAGAAGCACGACAGATGCGAAAAAGGCTGTTTACAACTGGCTTGACGAGCTTGATAACAAAGCGGTTGTTAAGCCAGACAAGCCAGCAGCAGGCAAAGGCGTAGGCGTCTGGGGAGACCACTTCAACACTCGCGAACAACTCTTTGAGCATTTCCTCTCAAACTTCCAATATGGTTCCGTTCTTATAGAAGAGAAAATCGAAGGAGAAGAATCAAGCTTTCAAGCTTTCTGTGACGGCAAACACCTAGTCCCCCTCCCAGACACAAGAGACTACAAACGAGCTTTCGATGACGACAAGGGACCGAACACGGGCGGAATGGGTTCGTACAAGAACGTCGGTGATGTTTTGTCCTTCTTATCCAGCGAAGACAGAGCCAGAGAAACTGAAATTGTCACCAAGATTTTCAACAAATGGAAAGAAAATGACAGCAAAGGCCTGAGAGGAGTTCCATTGTACGTGGCTTTCATGCACACAAGCGGCGAACCGAAAATCCTTGAGAACAACAGCCGACCCGGAGACCCCGAAATAATAAACATTCTACCAATACTAAAAGACGACTTCGTTGATGTATGCTACAAGATCTTGGAAGGCGGCCTAACACGAATCATGTTGGAAAAGAATGCAACAGTAGTAACCTACAAGGTTCCACCAAACTACGGCGGATACGCCGAAGCATTTCCAAACCTCATAAACAAAGACGAAATCGACACACCAGTCAACCTGACCAAAGCCTACGAGTTAAGCAAGAAGTACGGCGACAAAATCCGCATCTATCCAGCGGCTATGGAACTGCGTGAACGCGAAACATATGCTCTCAAATCCCGAACCGTGTGTGCAGTAGGCATAGGCGGAGAAATCGAGACGGCCAGAGAAATCTCCCTCGAAGGCCTAAGAGCTATCACAGGCGGGAGACTCTGGAACAGAACAGACATAGCCTCAGAACAGCACATAGAAGCAAGCAAGAAACACATAGCAGACCTGAGGCGCGAACAGTGACAAGGGTCTTCATCTCGGACTGCGAAGGACCAATCTCAAAAAACGACAACGCCTATGAAATAACGTCCCATTTCATTCCTGACGGAAACAAACTGTTCACCATCATAAGCAAATACGATGACGTACTGGCAGACATTTTGAAGAGACCGCACTATAAAGCTGGAGACACGCTGAAACTTGTACTACCCTTCCTCAGAGCATATGAAGTCACAGACCAGAAGATGCGAGAATTCTCAGCTCAACATCTTCTCCTAATTCAGAATGCTAAAGATACGCTTCACCACGTGAGAAGAATAGCTCCAGCCTTTATAGTCAGCACAAGCTACGAACACTACATACAAGCATTGTGCCAATCCATAAACTTCCCGTACGAAAACACATACTGCACAAAGCTAAGAATCGACAAATACCACCTAAAAGACAAGGAAAAAACAAGACTAAAAGAAACTGCAAGAGAAATCGCCCAAATGCTACCAATTGAAATTCCCTACGGAGCAAAATCCCTCAACGACCTCTCAGAAGAAAATCAGAAAACAATTCGAAGACTCGACGAGATTTTCTGGACAGAAATATCCTGTACAGACTGTGGACGAATTTTCTCTGAAGTCAACCCCATCGGCGGCGAAGAGAAGGCTCAAGCCGTGAAAGATGTGGCTCAAAAACTGCAAGCAGACTTGACAGACGTCATGTATGTTGGCGACAGCATAACAGACGAAGAAGCCTTCAAACTCGTAAAGAAAAATGGCGGCTTAACAGTCTCTTTCAACGGTAATCAGTACGCCATAAAAAACGCTGAAATCACTATCCTGTCTGAAAGTAGCGTGGTGACCGCAATAATCGCAGAAGTATTTATCAAGCTTGGAAAACAACAAACCCTAGATCTAGTTGAGGATTGGAACAGAGAAACACTAAAGAGAAGTTCAGTCAGTCTAGCGTTGCTTAACAACCTTTTCAAGTTGTATCCCACCAAACTGCCTAAAGTTAAAATAATAACAAACGAAAATATGGAAACTCTGACAAAAGAAAGCAGCGAGTTCAGGAAAAAAGTGAGAGGAGAAGCCATCGGGAGACTAGGATAAGGATGATTGCAAAAGCCAAGATAGAAGATACCTATGCAGAAGCTTTCACTGGTCTTTACTGCCGAGTTATTGTCACAGCAGATGATGAAGAAACGCTGAAGAAAGCGGCCGACGATGCGACAGCCACTCCGTCAGAGGTCATTGGAAGACTTGAGGGTGGAATTGAAAAATGGCTGCCTGAGAAGGAGACACCCGACAAACGAAAAGGCGCGGTTCTCCAGTTTTGGAAAGGACTTGACAAAAGCAAGCCTTTGGAAGATTCGGTTAAGCGTTTCGAAAAAGAGCTTTCTTATCGAATCCGCCAAGACATCTTGGTTAAACCTTTCACAGCCCTGTTTGATGCCTTATCCGTCAAGCCTGAAGGAAAAATAGACATGATTGAAAGAGTGGGACACTGCGGAGACGGCTATGAGTGGGAAGAACAGCATTACGGACGAAACGTGATCGTTGTGCCGATCATGGTGCCTGATTTTCTCATAGAAAGACACATCGGCTATGCAAAAGGCGTTTCTGGCGGCAACTTCTGGTATTTGTGCAAAACTAAAAAAGCAGTGATGGAAGCTGGGAAAAAGGCGCTGGAAGCAATAAGCCAAGTTGAGGGTGTAATAACCCCGTTCGACGTTTGTTCGGCTGGTTCAAAAACTGAAACACGCTTTCCACTGATAGGACCAACAACAAACCATCCGTACTGTCCATCCCTAAAACAGAAACTCGGCAAAGAATCTACAGTGCCTGAAGGAGTCAGCTACATTCCAGAGATAGTAATCAACGGTGTCTCAATGCAAGCCGTTAAAAAAGCCATGAAAGCAGGCATAGGAGCAACCCTAACAGTTGACGGAGTAGTCAAGATCTCCGCAGGAAACTACGGCGGAAAACTGGGCGACTATAAAATTCATCTGCGTGAGCTATTCCCATGACAATCTTCGATGTTGTCGGGTTCGGCGCGCTCAACGTGGACAAACTCTTCAGAGTAAACAGAATAGCTGGAGCTGAAGAGGAAAGCTTCGTCACTGGTTTTGAAGAGACTTGTGGCGGTTCAGCAGCCAACACCATCGTTGGTTTGGCAAGACTCAGCTCTAGTGTAGGATTTATTGGAAAAGTCGCCGACGACAGAGAGGGTAAACTGTTGCTTGAGGATTTTAGAAAGGAAGGCGTTGACACAAGCGGCGTGAGAATAGCAAGGCGTGGCAGAAGCGGAGTTGTCATGGGATTTGTAGATGAAAAGGGCGAACGAGCACTGTACATTGACGCTGGCGCGAATGACCAAATAGAATCCAAAGAAATAGATATGGACTATGTCTCCAAGGCAAAATTTCTACATTTAACCTCCTTTGTCAGTGAAACATCTTTCCAGACCCAGAAGAAACTCATTGAGAAGCTTCCAAAGAACGTTAAAATAAGCTTTGACCCAGGAGCACTATATGTCCAAAGAGGCATAAACGCACTAGAATCCATAATTGACAAGACTTTCATCTTGTTGCCAAACGCTCTTGAGCTTAAACTCCTAACAGGCTTGACTGACTACAAAAAAGGCGCGGAAGCCATTCTCAAACGAGGCGTCAAAATAATCGCTGTCAAACTTGGTAGCAAGGGCTGTTATGTGACTAATGGGAAAGAAAGCGTCATGATAGAAGCGCTCAAAGTTAAAGTTGTAGACACGACAGGCGCCGGCGATGCCTTTGACGCCGGCTTCCTCTATGGATTGCTTTCTGACAAAAGTCTTCGTGAGTGCGGAAAAATCGGAAATTTTGTTGCTTCAAGATGCGTAATGAAGATGGGTGCTCGACCTGGGCTTCCAAAGTTGAAGGAACTACGCTTTCTTAACTAGGTACTCGATCAGGCTTTCAAAAATCAGCTTTCCGTCACCGTATTCTGATATTTGTTCTTGTCTTGTCCAGTCTGGTTGTTGCCACCAAGAGAACGCTCTTTCAGGATGCGGCATCAAACCAAATATCAATCCTTCCGGGTTACATATGCCTGCTATATCATGGAAAGAACCGTTTGGATTAGTGGGAAAGTGGCCTTCTGGATATTCCCCACTCTTATCGCAGTAACGAAAAACCAATTGATCATTCTCAAAAAGTTTTTCCAAAAGCTGTTTCTCCTTTTCCTTCTCGAACATGAATCTGCCTTCTGAATGTGCAACTGGAATGTGTAGAACTTTCCCTTTCGGGATCTTGCTTGTGAATATACATTTTCTGCTGTTCTCATGTTTAAGGTTGATCCATCGGCAGTTGTATCCCGGCGGAACGTTGGTGGCTAAAGCGGCCTCAGGATATGCACTTATTCCTTCAAAACCAGGAAGCAAACCCGCCTCAACGAGCACCTGAAAACCATTGCAAATGCCCAGAATAGGCCGATTCTCATCAACAAAAGCCCTCAGCTCCTTGTCAAGCTTGGCGAGTATCCATTTTGCCCATATTACTCCAGCCCGCACATAATCGCCATGAGAGAAGCCGCCGGGAAAAACCAGAACATGATATTCTAGAAGGTTTCGTCGTTTAACTATCTCGTTCACATGCACAATCTCAGCTTGTGCACCCAAGTCTTGGAAGGCACGTTTTGTTTCAGCATCGCAGTTGGTTCCGCCAACACGCAAAACGCACACTTTAATCTCTTCCCGCTTCATGCCTCAAACCCCACTGCTTAAAGTTCTCTTCCAACTCGCAAGCAAATCATTCAAGGGGGCATTTACAACGATTTTACCCTTCAATCCAAAGGCACATAACCGTGGGGTTTTCGTAACCTTACCTATTTTAGCACAGATATTTCCGTTCATTAACGTCTCAAAATCCCCTCTAGCCTTTTCTGAAACCTCCACCAAAAAGCGACTGTTTGACTCTGAGAATAGAACGAAATCATCCCGATTCATAGCTTCAGTTGGAACTTTTCGCAAATCCAATTCTATGCCATAGCCACCAGCGAAAGCCATTTCTGCTGCGGCAACAGCCAAACCGCCTTCGGATAAATCATGGCAAGACTCAATTAGCTTCAAATCAATCGCTTCGGTAACACTGTCAAAAGTTTTTCTTGCTTGCTCAGACCACACTTGAGGCACAGTTTTACCCAGAAAACCTTTCAGCTTGTAGTATTCTGAGCCGCCCAGTTCTTTGAACGTTTTTCCAACAATGTAGATTGAGTTGTTTGGGGCTTTAGCGTCCATGGAAATTGCTGATCGGATGTCAGGAATTATGCCCAATCCTGTTATCAACAATGTCGGTGTAACTGGTCCTAGTGGTGATTCGTTGTAGAGGCTGTCTTTTCCGGAAATGAACGGTGTCTCGAATATTTTAGCGATATCGTAGCATGCCATGCAGGCTTTCACTAGGCTGCCCAGTCTTTCAGGTTTTTCAGGATTTCCCCATGTGAAGTTGTCCAACAAAGCTATTCTTCTGCCGCCCACAGATATGTTATTTCTTACTGCTTCGTCTATTGCAGAGGCGGCCATCCAATATGTGTCAATCTTACCGTAATTTGGGTTCATGCCGCATGAGATCACTAAGCCTTTCCAAGAGTGTTCGAGAGGCTTCAGAATAGCCGCGTCATTCGGACCAGCCCGCTCACCCTGTAGAGGCTTGAGCACCGTGTTTCCCTTCACCTCGTGATCATAGGTTCGCACGACGTTTTCCTTGCTGGCAATGTTGGGCGCAGACAAAAGGCGCAAGAGCCATTCAGTCAAGTTCTTAGGTTCCGGAAACTCTGGCTCCTCACAGCTTGAAGGCTTGTACCTTGCAGTCTTCGCCATTCTTGGTGGTTCAAACAGAAACGGAATCTCTATATCTGCAACCTTCTCATCGCAGTAGTGGATTCGCAGAATCGCATCTGCAGTGAACTCTCCAATAGGCGTAGCCTCAACCTCTTCTCTCTCAAGAACTGCCAAAACCCTTTCCACATTCTCAGCGGGTACAGTCAAAAGCATTCTTTCCTGCGACTCCGAAACGTAAATTTCCCAAGGAGCCAGATCCGCATGTTTCAGCGGAACCTTATCAAGCTCTATCGTGGCTCCACAACCGAATCTCTTTGCACTTTCGCCGAGGGCGGATGACATGCCGCCTCCGCCTAGATCTGTTATCGAAGATGCAAGCTTCAAATCCCTGATTTCATTTATGGCCCTTTTCAGCTTCTCCTCCTCAATTGGATTTGCAATCTGCACAGCAGGTCTCGAGATCTCTTCTGACTTTTCCGTAAGCTCTGCTGAGGCGAAGGTAACACCGTGGATGCCGTCGCGGCCAGTTTTCCCACCAGCTAAAACAATTATATCTCTTGGCTTGGCATTTTTTCTAAAATTCTTCAGTGGCAAGAGTCCAATACATCCGCAGTAGACGACAACATTTCCAACGTAGCTTTCATCAAAGTATATGGCGCCGTTCACTGTGGGGATTCCCATGTTGTTGCCGTAACTGCCGATTCCCGCTACCACACCCATGTAAACATATTTCGGATGTTTCACACCTGATGGAAGTTTTCCATAATCAAAGTCTAACGGACCGAAACCTAAAACGTCTGTGCACGCGATGGGGTCTGCCCACACGCCTAGTATGTCGCGGATTACGCCGCCTGTGCCTGTGGCTGCGCCGCCGAAAGGCTCTACTGCTGAAGGGTGATTATGAGTTTCTACTTTGACCGCTATTCCATAGCCTTCGTCAAATTTGACTATGCCCGCGTTGTCTTCGAAAACCGAGAAACACCAAGGTGGATTGATTTCATCAGTGACTCTTGCAATGTATGTTTTGAATAGGCTGTCAATCTCTTTTCCTTCGAATCTTATTCTTTCCTTAAAGGTCTTGTGGAAACAGTGCTCTGACCATGTTTGGCCTATGGTTTGAAGCTCTACATCCGTAGGATTACGCCCTTTTACTTTGAAGAACGTTCTAACATGCTTCATTTCCTGCAAGTTCAAGCCTACGCCTAGCTTTCGACTTATTTCCCCAAGCTGCTGATCTGAGGCATCGAGCAAATTCACCTCAAACAGTGGGAACGGCGTTTTTCTTCGAATGTAGAGGCTCTCTGTCATTTTTCTTCCTCAATCGCGATTGCATAATTGTCTTTTGTCGGGTTTGCCAGAAGTCTTTTACATATTTCCTCAGCTTTCGCCTGAGCCTCTTTCTTGGTCTGAGCCTCTAAGGTTGTGTTGTAAACCTTGCTAATGTTTACGTTGTTAACATTGTATCCTAGTTCTCTGAGCAATCGCGCTGTGGTTTCGCCCTCAGGATCGCTGTGTCCCTGTTTCAGGCTTACTTCAATTCTCAAACAATATTTCATAAGCTATGCCTTGCTTTTTTAGGAGATTTAAACACTTTCATCAGCAAAAAAGCAAACAATTACCTTAGAACAATCTTCTTATTCCTATGGAGTATTCTGATTTTCCCAGAGTCCGTTATCCTGCCTATTTGTTTAGCATGGATGCCGTTTTTCTCCAGTTTGTCTATTGCTTCATCTGTGCTGGTTTTGTCCGTTACTATTGCGAATCCCCATCCCATATTGAATGTTCTGAGCATCTCTTCATCAGTTATCACACCGCCAAGCTCGGAGGCAGTTTTCTGAATCAATCCAAAGATTGGTTGCGGATCAAAATTGTCGAATTCAAAACCGATACCCTTCGAAAACTTCGTCAGATTAGTGAATTTCGCGTAGCCATCGCCCGTGATGTGCACGGCAGCTTTCAGTGCAACATGTTCAGCAGTGTTTAGTATTGGTTTGACGTATATTTTGGTCGGTTCTAGAACTTCGTAGACTATTTCTCTGTCTAGTTCATTTGGTATGTCGTGTGGCTCATATTTTCCACCCCATTGTTTGAACAAGATCTTTCTTGCAAGGGATATGCCGTTGCTGTGAAGTCCGGAGCTTCGCAAGCCTATTACAGTGTCACCCGGTTCTATGTCTTTTCCATGGATCAGTTTTTCACGGGTAACCTCTCCGATTGACGCGACGATCATGTCAAAACCCTTGCCTTCGACTAGGCCTTTTATGAGTTCAGTTACGTCTCCAATCTCTCCACTAGGAACAGGGCACTCAGCTTCCTTTGCCCCCTTTACTATGCCCTTTAACCATTCCCCGACTAGAGCGGGATCTGAGACTTGGGCGTGAATATTGTCTGCAATTGCCAATGGTTTGGCTCCAGAACGTATGACATCATTAACTGCCATGGCCACGCCATCGATTCCAATCGTGTCATATTTTTCGGCCAACTGCGCTACAAGAACCTTTGTGCCTACACCTTCGATAGCCAAATCCAAGTAGCCTTTCTTGCCGAATGGAAAGATGTTTCCGTAAGGAAGTTGAACAACTTCGCCGTAGTAGCTAAATCTGTAAGTTTCCTTCAAAAGGTGCAAGGCTTTCTTAGATTCTGTTCTTAACTCTCTGTCCACACCGGCATGAGCGTAAGTGAATTTTCGAGTCAATGGTATTCCTCTTCAATTAGTGCATGGTAAAGTCATCCTTTGCAGAGTGACAGTTACTCTTTCTTGAGAATAGTGAAGATAACGTTTTTGCTCTTGTTTAGCTTGAAAGTCGTTGGATCTGTGGATTCAGCGAGTTGCAGTGATTCACCTAAGAACTTAGAGGAGGGAAAGGATACTTGTTAGTATTCTGCTGTGAACTTCTTCCAATATTGTTTCTTTAATCAGGGGTTGCGTTGCAACTGTGTCGCGAGTCTTGTTGTAGCATACTGTGCTTCATATGGAAATTGGGCGAGTTTGCTTCCTGCTGATGCACTTATAAGCAGTCCAAGTAGAGCGTAATATTGCTTCAGAAAATCAAAGCCTTTGCTGCTGGTTCTGTATATGCACCGGCCTTGTGCTCTCTCTACTTCTACAAAGCCAATCTCCGCTAGAGGCTCCAAGTATTTCTTAAGCTGATTGCAGTTTATCCCCGCGTACTTCATGATTGAAAATCTGGAAGCCCCGTTATCCTTACCTGCTTCCAGAACCAAGGCTATAATGTCAAAGTAGCCTCTATACTTCTTGCGCAAAGGCAAAGTGTCTAAATCCTGTTTTTTGAACGGTAAAGAGAATAAATCAAGAATCCTATTATTATTAGCCACTTTCCTCTCCTCCAATACATATTACAGCGTTGAAAAGGTTAAGCGGTTTTTCAGTAGAACTCGTTGAAAACCATATCGCGAATTGTTGAAACTGTTGAAAACAACGTTAATAAACACGAAACGTTCTTATCTCCTTTTCTATTGAAAGTATTGAATGGAGATAACAGAGTGGCTCAACGTAAACTGGCTTCTAGCGAAGCTCGATTCTTGGAAGAGGCTGCGAGCGCGGACTATAAAACCTGCAATATAAGATTGAGAGAAGGGGAATATCAATACAGTCTTGCCAAAGCGATTGCCTCTTTTCAGCTGGAGCTCTGTTTCCCAGATGTAAAAGATATTATAGGAAGGTTGTATGGGGAAGAAGAAACAAACTCTATACGGTTTGTCCGCAAGATCCAGACGATCCTCAAAAAGATGGAAAAAAGCAACATTGTCAGGATTCTGCCAAAGATGAAACCTTGGGATTTGCAGAGATATGCGCTTTTGAGTTTCAGGTTTGAGGACGTTGACAAGAATTCAGTGATCCTTGCGACGGACGAAGAAATAAAGCAGGCGCAAGACAAGTTACACTCTGTATCTATTCAGCAGGGAGAAGCTGGAAGAAGAACGAGAGGAGCTATTGTCAAGGTTTCTCTGCTTACGCTTGCCGTAGGTGCATCTTACGCCGCAAGTATTTGGGCTTTACTGCAACCTATTATTAACCCGATCATTTTCATCTCAGCATTTTTCGTTGCTGTTACCTTCTCTCTGTTGCTTGGAAAAGCTCTTTCTAGGAAGTAACCATTGGCTCTGTTACCTTAACGTTTAATAATTCTGTATGACTAGAGAAGAAATTGTGATGAATTTGAAAAAGGTTGCTTTGGTTTTATTAATGCTCTTGTGCTTGGTGTTAGTGCTGCCTTTGAGTGGATACGAAATGTTCGCTAGAGCGAGTCCCTCAAGAACGTGGACTGTCGCTTCCTCTGGAACTGCGGATTTTCGCAAGATTCAGGATGCCATCAACAGTGAGAATGTAAGTTCAGGTGACACAATCTTTGTGCGCAATGGAACATATCATGAAAATTTGGTAATCAACAAAAGTCTCTCACTTGTTGCAGAGAACGTGGATACAACGATTATTTATGGTCTGGGAACTGACAATGTGGTATCAGTAAAGACTGATAATGCAAGCTTCATAGGTTTCACAGTGGCGAATGTCAACTATACAGCAGGCAGCGGAATATTTCTGCAACATTCCAGTGGCACCGTTATACGGCACAATAAGATAATACTTAGCTATGTGGGAATCTTCCTAGACCTATCAAACGGCAACTTTTTTTCAGACAATATCATTGCCAGTGGTGGCGCGTACGCAATCTACCTGCAATCTTCCAGTGGCAACGTTTTTTCCGGTAATAATGTGTCACTCAGCGTCTTCGGGATTTCTTTTTCTTTAAGTACTGGCAACACGTTTTTCCATAATAATTTCGCCAACAACCCTCAGATGATAGGCGATCCAACAGGGAATTTTTGGGATTATGGTAACGAAGGCAACTATTGGAGTGACTACGAAGGACAAGACTTAAACAAGGATGGGCTTGGAGATACTCCCTACAATGTAACTGTCCTAGATATTTATCCTCTAATGGGCCCATTTTCTGATTTTGAGGTGTTTTCTGGAGGCGAAACAAATAATGTCTCTGTTGTCTCAAATTCAACTATCTCCGATTTCACATTCGAAATAGGAACAGAAACTGGGAACAGGATAATACGTTTCAAACCCATTGGAACAAGTGACACGATCGGTTTCTGCAGAATCGCGATCCCGACACAGCTAATGATGTATCCGTATATCCTGCTAATTGGGGACGAAGAAGCTACCCCAACTCTGATTGGTCCCTCAAATGGGACACAGGTTCATCTATATTTCTCATATTCTCACGAAAACAACACAGTGAGAATAATTTCATCAATCACCTTGCGCCTTTATACTGAGCTGTTGGGCAATTATTCTAGGTTACAGACAGACTTCTATGCTTTGAACTTGACTTACTCTGAACTTTTCAACGTCTACAGTGTTCTATTGGAAAACTATTCTGAGCTTCAAAGAAGCTTTGCTGTGTTGAACGAGTCTTATCAGCAGATCTATAGTTTGAACGCAAGCTATTCTGAGCTTCGCGATAATTATGTTGTCTTGCAGGATGATTTTGCCAATTTGAACACAAGTTATGCTCAGCTTCTCGACAGCTACGCCACATTGTGGACAGGTTTGAATACCTTGACTTTGAACTATTCCACACTTTCCGACAGTTACCTTACGCTGCGCACTGACTTCTACAGTTTGAACATAAGCTACTACACTCTCCTCAATATCCACAACATTCTCTTTGATAATTACACTCAATTACAAAAAAGCTACAATGATCTGAACAATTCTTACCAAGATCACCTGCTGAACTATTCACAGCAAATGCAAAACATTCAAAGCCTGTTGTACATCGTCATTGCGATAGTCACAGTCTTCCTCATCACAACCGTTTACCTCTCAAGGCAAGCGCATAAAACTGCAAAACCAAAGAATACAGGATCAGACGAAGAGTGACAACATAGGAACTCCATGTCTTAGAATACTTCATCGGATATTGTGTTGGATTGATTCTTTTCCTTTTTTGTAAGCCAGTCTATTCATGTCTGCACCCTTTCCTGCAAAGGTGTCTTCTATGGCTCTCTCCATCGCTTTTTCACTCACTATGTGAGTTGCCTCAGTCAAGGCTCCCAGCGTTACAATGTTTGCGTAGAGCTTTTCTCCGCAGGCTTCCTCAGCTATTTGCGTGGCTGGAATCTTGAAGACTCTGGCTTGAACCATTGACACGTCTTTCACGATGCTACTATCCATCAGCAGCGTGCCGTCTTCTTTCAAATCCTTGATGTTCTTTTCAACTGCCTCTTGGTTCAGTGCAATCAGTACGTCGCATTTTCTGACCATTGGAAAGCCGATCTTGTCCTCAGATATTATTACCTCACTCTTGGCAGCGCTTCCTCTGGCTTCAGACCCATAGCTTTGAGTTTGAACCACGTTCTTTCCATCATAGGCAGCGGCTCGACCTAGTATTTGACCTGCTAGAACTACTCCTTGTCCTCCAAGTCCACTTATTCTCACTTCAATTTTCAACCTGCTTCTGTGCCTCCTCCATCGTTTTGTAAACGGTTTCGACAAGCGTCGGTCTCTGTCTCTGTATGAATTCGCCTACCACGATTCTTGTCGTCAATTCACTTTCGCTCATTTTCTCTGCTAGCGGAATCAGAACAGCGTTTTCTTTGAACCACTTCAACATCTCTCCAGCATCTTTGAATCCTGCTCTTCTTCCGAAGGCTGTTGGACATTGGCTGACGACTTCAATGAATCTGAAACCTTTCATATTGAGTGCTTTTTTTATCGACTCTTTAAGTTCATTTGTGTTGGTTGTTGTCCAGCGTGCCACGTAACAGGCTCCGGCTGTGACGGCTAGTTTTGCAGTGTCTAACGGGTGTTCAAAGCTTCCATATGGCGTGGTGGTTGTCTTTGTTTTGAATGGAGTAGTTGGAGCGACCTGCCCCCCCGTCATTCCGTAGACCATGTTATTGACCATTATGACGAGAATGTCCAGATTTCGCCTTGCTGCGTGAATGAAGTGACTCAAGCCTATGCCTACGATATCGCCGTCTCCACCAAAGACAACAACATTGACGTTTGGACGCATGAGCTTTATGCCAGTTGCCACTGGTATACTTCTACCGTGTAGTGTGTGGACTGAGTCCGCTTTGAAATGTGGTGAAGGTATCCAAGCTGAGCAGCCTATACCGCTGCAGAAAACGAACTTGTCTAGGTTTTCGTGGCCCAGTTCGTGAATTGCTCTCAAGAACACGTTTGTGACTGTATATGCCCCACAGCCTGCGCAGAAGGGCGGCTTTATATCTCTTAAATATTTTTGAGCCGAGAACGTTTCACTCATTCTTTATTTGCCTCCTCTATTTTGGCCAGCACTTCTTCAGGTGTAATCAACTCTCCTCCGCCAATCTTGTTAATCGGGATAATCCTTGCTTGGCCGCATGCCGCTCTTTCCACTTCATAGAACAATTGTTTGAGGTTCATTTCTGGAACAATAATCGCCTTGGCTGTTTCTGCCAGTTTTTTGATGGCTTTTTCTGGGAATGGCCAAAGGGTTCGCAACCTTACAAATCCCGTTTTGATTCCTTTCTTTTCTGCGTTTTCAACGGCTTCGTATATTGATCGCGACGTGCATCCGTAGGACACTATGCCGACTTCGCAGTGGTCAATGTTGTATGTTTCATAATCTGCTATCTCATCAGCGTGATTCTGTATTTTGTGGTTGAGTCTTTCTACGAGCTTCCTGTGAGGAATCGGGTCTGCTGTGACTCTGATACCGTATTCGTCGTGAGTTGATCCCGTGGCAACAATGTTGTAGCCTTCACCGACTGCTGGCATTGGCGGAACCTCTTCCAGACCAAAAAAAGCCTTTTCGTCAGTCTTGGGTTTTCTACGATTTACTATCTCTAGAGTTTCCAGTAGCGGTGCACTTACTTGTTCTCTCATGTGCGCTACTATTTCATCCGCGAGAAGTATGACCGGTGTTCGGTATTTTTCGGCTAGATTGAATGCTTTGATGGTGAGAGTGAACATTTCCTGTACGGAGTTTGGGGAAAGCACGATTGCCGTGTAATCTCCATGTGTGCCCCACCGGGATTGCATGACATCACCTTGTCCGCATTTTGTGGCCTGTCCTGTGCTTGGACCTGCTCTTTGAACGTCTGCAATAACGATAGGTGTTTCTGTCATGAATGCGTAGCCTATTCCTTCTTGCATGAGGCTGAAGCCTGGACCTGATGTCGCTGTCATCGCTTTGGCTCCAGCCCAGCTCGCGCCCACGATGGCGCCTATTGAGGCTAACTCGTCTTCCATTTGAATCATTATTCCATCTTCCTGCGGAAGTCTCTTTGCTAGATGTTCTGCCATTTCGCTGGAAGGAGTTATCGGGTAACCGGCGAAGAATCGGCATCCGGCGACTATGGCTGCTTCGGCGCAGGCTTCGTTTCCTTGCCAAAAACGCGTGTTAGTTGAGTGTTTTTTCACTTGGGTATTCCTTCTGTTGAGCCTTTCGTTATGCCTTGAAATTTGAGACCTAAAAGGTTTTGTCTTAATCGAATGCTAAAGATAAAGAATAGGCTGGAGAGAATACCTCAACGACCTCAAGACTGGAGCTTTTATGAAAAGCTTTGAGAAGTGTTTTCGTACTGAAGTGAACGTGTCGAGAATACGGACGGGCAAGAAGCAGGAGCTTGAGACTCTCATGAATGAAGAGGCTATGCTGTTCGCCAAGTACTTGAGAAATGAAAAGCAGACATGGAATCCCAGAATCGCAGGTCTAACATAAGTAGTGGCGATATCTCCCGCAACCAGAACTTTTGCTTCGGTTATCCACTTTCCCTAAGAATCAACGAATCAAACTGGCTCTTAAAGAATATGTCGAAAGTGTAGCACAGAAAAACGCTAGCCAATTTATGTTTCATGTGGTTTTTGTTAGTATTTTTGGTTCTTTCCATTCTTCTCTGAGGACACTATACAGACAATCGTCACACCATTTTCCTCGATTGAAACCACTCTTTCGAATTATCCCTTCTTTCGTGAACCCAGCCTTTTCAAGAACCCTCTGAGAAGCGATATTACTCACATCAGTAGTGGCTTGAACACGCATCAGTTCTCTTGAAAGGAACAAATAGTCAACCATAATCATTATAGCCTCAGTACCGTAGCCTTTTCCTCTTTCACTTTGAACGAGATAATAGTATATTTCTAAGAGTTTTCCGAACATAAAGTGACCTATCTCCCCGATTTTCGTACCATCTTTTTTCTCTATGAAGAACCATTTGGTATCAGCGGTGAGGTTGTCGTATCTCTTCTCCCATTCTGTTTTGGACCGCTGTGAAAGCGGCGCGCATTCACCATAATATTCAGAATTGCTATTCCAATCTATCAACAACGGCAAATCCTCTCTTTCCACGATTCTCAGATTCACAGTCTTGCCTTCAAGCAATCAGCATCACTACTCAAGCCAATTGAAGTGATAACAGCTATAACTTTTCCGCAAAACCAAAAACTGGCTCAAGAAGAGTGATAGAAGAGTCTTCTTGGTGTTAGTGCCTTAATCCTTGGATATTTTACTCTTATTCCTTGTTTTCAGCTTCTATACCAAGCAGATGCTTAGCAACCGCGCGCGCTTCTCCATACGGTAGTGGAAAGCACGTGCAGTGGACGCCTGGTCTCGAAACTTGGGGCCTAAGTTCTTGTGAAAAAAGAGGACAGTCTGTTATGGAGCTGTTTCGCCATAATGCTTGCATACTATGTAGTAGTCTTTCACGTCAACCTCGTCATCGCCGTTTATGTCGCAGTTAGGCTCGTATGTGCGCCCAGGTGGGTTTGACCCCTCTAAGGATGTTCCATAAGCCAAAGCGACTTTGTAGACGTCTTTCACATCGACTTTTCCGTCAGCGTTTATGTCGCCTGGGATTTCCACATAAGCAATACCTCCTATCAACAAGTTATCAGTGGTATTTACTTCAGCAGCAACTTCATCAGCAAATGCACTTAACGCGTAGTTGCCTTTACTCCAATCAGTCGTATTCCATGTGAAGTCAATCGTCGTATGGTTCCCAACTTTCAAGGATGTCTGTACTGACACAATCTTTGATGAATTTGCAAAAACTGTAACATTGAGAATCTCTGGGCTGTATCCCTGGTTTTCAACGGTTACCTTTATGGAAAACGGATAGCCCTGCCCAACTATGGCTTTGGAAAGTTCAAGGCTTGTAGTGGCAACATTGTGGGTTCTGAGAGGAAAGTTGTCACTGTTGTCTGCTGCTATAATGTATGGTTCGTCTCCAATTCCGTCACTGCCCGTGATGTTCTGATACAGACCATTGTAGAAGTCAGTGCCATTGTAGTCACTCCAGTAATTCCCACCGGAAGGATAGCCATCATCCCAAGTGTTGATCGAATCTCGAGTCAAGAGCTGATGTGTGTTGTCTATGAATTCATTGTGGTAGATGGAGTTGTTTGAGGATGATTCGAGCCAGATGCCGTACCAGTTTGTTGCCAGCGTGTTTCTGACTATGCTATTATGCGAAGCCGAAGAAGCTAAGATGCCGTAGTAATTGCTCCACGATATCGTGTTTTCCTGAATAGTGTTATTTGAAGAGACTCGGAGACAGACGCCATACCACGTCCAAGTTATATTGTTTCCGATTATGTCGTTGTTTTCAGACTCATACGAGTAGATGCCGTATTCGTTTGTCGTGATGTTGTTCCGAGTTATCGTGGAATTTGTCGTGAAAGCCAGCATTATTGCTTGTGCGTTTCTTGTGAGAGTGAGGTTTTGAATAGTAATGTGTGTGCAGTTCACAAGAGCTACGTATCCAGCATCTGATGGAACGGTTTTTTCTGTTTCGTTGATCCAGTAGTATACTGGTTTGCCGTTGACGGTGTTTGAGGCATCAGCATCTTGGATGAAGTGTGAGAGGTCTGAACCTTCAACATAGAAGTTGAATAAATTGTCCGAAACTTCGTTGTTTCTAAGCGTATTGTATGAAGAAGAATAGAAATGGACGCCATGATAGAGGTTTCCGGTTATGGTGTTCCCTTCGAAAGTGTTGTTAGAAGAAGACCTTAGGAAGATGCCGCCCCATTTATTGGCCTTTATGGCGTTCTGGGCAATTCTGCTATTGTTAGTTCCCCATAACTCTAGACCGTACATCGTGTCAGACAAATTAAGACCGCCCACCTTTATGCTATCGCAGTTGACAAGTATCACCTGCCCCGCCTCTTCCACCGTGTAGTTGGATACGTCTTCAAGGTATACCAAAGGCTTACCGTTGACGATGTTATGCTCAACAGTGTTCTTGAAACACGAAAAGACGAACAGTCCGGCACTTGAGAAAGTGTTGCTTGATATCGTATTGTTTGAGCCGTATGCTAGGTCGATTCCGTACCAGCAATTGGTGATGTTGTTGCCGCAAAAAACGTTTATGGAATCGTATGCCATGACTCCAAAATAGCTGTCCTTCAAGTTGTTCTGGAGAATGCTGTTGTCCGTTGATGCTGGCCAAAGGTAGATCGCGGCGGCGTGATGATCCGTTATGCAGTTTCCCTCTATTGTGCTGTTCGAAGAATAGGCGAGCCATACACCCATCCCGTTGCTCACCATGACGTTCCCGAGAATTTTGCAGAATGAGGAATTGTCTAGCACAATGCCGTTTGCAAAGTTTTTTATGTACATGTTCTGGATGGTCACATTAGTGCTTCCAACAATGCTGGTTCCATTTTGATAAGGAGGCCAGCCTTGAGTGCCTAGAAGCGTGTAGCCTGCCCCGTCCAAAGCCACATTATCTCTCTCGATAACAATTCCATCAGTGTCACTGGTAATGTTGCTGGTCAGGGTGTATGTGACATTGTCAACGCTCGAAATTGGCGCTGTTGGCGGGTCTATCGAGCCGTCAGCCCTGACGTAGATGGTTCCAGTTGCTTGTGTTGGTCGAACGAAAAACGGTAGGGCAAGAACATTCACTAGGAGAGTTATCACCAACACCCAAGAAACAAGCCTGTTCATTCCTCTCCCCTTATCATATCTAATATGCCTCAAAGGATAAAGCTTCTGAAACTAACTTCTATGACACTTAGCGCGCGCTCATAAACCTCCCATTTTCTTATGTTTCACCAAATCCACAAAGCAAACTCTGAAAACGCAGGGTAGACAACCGAGATCCCGTCTTAAGTTAAACCTAGCCCTATTCTCCGAGCGCGCTCTTAGAACTTGTCTTTTATGTGAGCTCAAGCTCGTGGCTGAAACCAAACCCAAGCACAATCTTCCCAACCTCTTTCACATTTGACTTTGGAAAACGTACGACAGAACCTTGAAACAAGCACAAACGTTCGCAACCTCGTTGTCGTTATGCTTGCCTTTGTCCACTCTGCCACGACCACATCGCGCCAAGCACAACGATTCTCATACCCGCGCGCGCAGGGTAAAGTTTTATCCAACCAACCAACGACGACGGTGCACTGCTTTGGAAAAAGGCAGTCATTGTCAGGGCAGTATATACACGGTTCAGAATACACTGTATTGATATTATCAGGGAAGGGGAGTATAGAATAAATCAAGATCATAATAGGGTAGGTAGTATCGGAATCGAGTATACAGTACACATCATAGAAAAGCTAGCAGTACGAGGGGTCAGAAATACACAAAAACTTACCCCCTCATAATGAACATGGACTAATACTACGAGGGGTAAAAAAGATTCGAAAATTTACCCCTCAACAACGCGCGCTGTTGGACTGTTTAGACGTCAAGTATTCTGTTGATATAGAGGAGAAGGAAAGCTATTCCCATCACACTC